>Ga0123353_10000374_pt1 | contig 54815 bp, 55 predicted proteins | sample TergutLab28metaG_3_FD_92763 | JGI IMG/M metagenome (GOLD analysis project Ga0123353, IMG submission 92763) | Labiotermes labralis P3 segment gut microbial communities from Petit-Saut dam, French Guiana - Lab288 P3 | ecosystem: Host-associated > Arthropoda: Insects > Digestive system > Gut ... | reverse complement strand
TGCCATATCTACACGAAAATAAAAGCGGGTTCGTGCAAAATTCACTTGTCGCACAAAACCACTTTTTTTCTATGCATTCCGCAAATTCAGCCATTTGTTCGGCCTCAAATGGCTAAACGCGAGGGGGCGGATGGTAATCCGCCCGTTATCAGCGGGACGATTGCCATCGTCCCCTACGCGGTTACCCACTTTGGTCGCTTTAACTCTCGATTCGCATTGTACATTTTCCACTTTCCATTTGCATACCTGTATGCGTGGGGTGATGACATTGCTCTCCATTGCCGCCGGTTTGATGCTGGCCTGTTTGGTGGTTTTCCCCGCGGAGGCGGCGGAAGCGGCGGCGCGGGGCTTTTTTGTGTGGGCTACCGCCGTGCTGCCCTCGCTGTTTCCGTTTATGGTGTGCTGCCAGCTGCTGGCCGCCTCCGATGCGCTCACACGGCTCGGCGCGCCGCTGGATGGGCTCATGAGGTGTCTGTTTCGTTGCCCCGGGGAAGCGGCGCCCCTGGCGCTGCTTGGTTTTTTGAGCGGATCGCCCGGCGGGGCCAAGCTGATCGCCGCACGCCGGGCAGAGGGCGCCCTCACACGGGCCCAGGCTGAGCGGCTGGCCTGCCTCACCGGCACGGTAAGCCCGGTGTTTTTGCTGGGTACGCTGGCCGGGTGGACGGGCATCCCCAGGGCAGGGTGGCTGTTGCTGGGGGCTCATTGGGCGGGAGCGGTGGTTGTAGGGATGGTGTTTTCGCGCGTCATACGAGAAAGAGATTTTGCAATCGCTTCACAGCCATCTTCGCAGAATACCAGGCGCATTCCTTCGCTAAGCGAAGCGATTAGCGCTTCCGCTCAGGCCATGCTTGTGGTGGGGGGCTGCATCGCGCTGGGTACGGTGATTTCTGCTATGGCGCAGCGTCTATTTCCCTTCATGCCAGCCGGGCTCTCCGCCGGGTTGCACGCCTCGCTGGAAATGGCCGGGGGAGCCGCCGACATAACCGCGTTGCGCCTTCCCGCGCGCACGCTGCTCTGTGCGCTGGCCGCCGCGCCTTCCCTGGGCGGACTGTCGATCCTGGCGCAAAACCTGGCGTTTCTTTCCGGCGCAAACGTTCGAGCCTGGCCATTGTTGCTGGCCAGGCTCTTACACGCCGCGCTGTCCGCGTCGATCGCATGGGTATTTGCGCCCCGGCTGGCGCCGGTGGCTGTGATATACGCGCAGACGGTATCTCCCGCCATGTATGGGGCCGTTTTGTGCGTTGCGCCCGGCGCGCTGTGGCTTTTGTCACGGTTGAGCAGAGGGTCTTCGATTGGGGTGTGCCGGAATCGCGGATGGCCCGGATAACGTGTTGCCATGGGCAAATCCCCGTGCTATACTCTGGCGGGAGGTATCCGCATGGAAATCGTAAAACTCACCCTTGGCCCCTACGCTACCCATACCTATCTGGTGAAGGAAGGCGACTTCTGCGCCGTAATCGATCCCGAGATCAACGACGGCCAGATCGTTGCCGCCCTGGACGCGCGAGGCTGGTTGCTCACCGATATCCTCATCACCCACGCCCACTTCGACCATGTGCGGGGCGTCAACGGCCTGCCCGCCGCCACATTGCGCATCCATGAGGCCGACGCGCCCTATTTGCTCCCCCGGAATGAGGAGATGGGCATGCCCTTCTATAAGGAGGAGGTCATCACAAGGCCGGTGGTCCCCTTTAAAGATGGCGCGAGAATCGGGCCCTTTGCCGTGCTGCACATGCCGGGCCATTCGCCGGGCAGCGCGGTGTTTGTGGCTCCCGGCCACGTATTCAGCGGGGATTCCATGTTTGTGCACGGCGCGGCGGGTTTGGATTTTCCCCTGAGCGACCGCCGGGCCTATATGGGATCGCTCCAGGCGGCCCGGGCCCTGGATCAGGATGCGCAGCTCCATGCCGGGCACGGCGGGGAGGGCACGGTGCAGAAGGGGATTCCCGCGTGGGTATGATGGCTCTAATCCGACGTCACTCAGGCAAGCTTGCCAATTGGCTCAAACTATAAGATGAAACCATATAAAGGGAGGGCATTCCTATGGACTACATAAAAGAAATTATCGATTTTTGCAATTGCTACCCAGAAGGTGCTCTCCTATTTAAAGGTGAGTGGGGCTGCGGAAAATCGTATTTCATAGATAAAGTGTTTTTCGACAACAAAGAGATATTGTCCAACGAGAAAGCAGATAATCATGTGCTGCTAGAGAAGTTTGATAGCGAGTATGCCTGCATCAAAGTATCTTTGTTTGGTGTCGATAGTGTTAATGAGCTCCATAAGGCAGTAAAAACCGCGTATTTGCGAGCGAAGCACAACTTTGATGAAAAGAAAATCCTACAAAAGATATTACTTGTTGGAAAAGGAATAATCAAATTGGGGCGTGGGGCTGCCAATGTATTGGGGGGTGAAATTGCCGAAGATGCTTTGGATTTCACTGAATATTTTAGCTATAGACCAATAAAAAAAGGAAAGAGCGACGAAAAAAAACTGTTCTTTGTATTTGATGATCTTGAAAGATGCAGAATGGACCCTTATATCCTTTTAGGTGCAATAAATGACTATGTAATATTGACACATAAGAATGAACCGATTACGAAAGTGCTTATTATTGCAAATGAAAACATAATGAAAAAGCAGATCAATGATGATAGCAATGCGAATGATGATAACGATGATAAGAGGCCAGCATACGAAGTGCTAAAGGAAAAAATCATATCGAAGGAATTGACTTATTCAATTGATTTGTGCACGATTATAGCATCCATAACTGAGCCCTTTAAAAAAGAGATATTTAGGCATGAATGCTTTTCTTATCTCGCCTTGTTGGAAAGAAAAAAAGACACAATCATCCAGATATTCGATGGGTGCAATTGCAAAAACATAAGGATGCTGAAATGTGCCTTGCAAAATTACTATCGATTTTATATGCTTCTAGCTGATGTTGCAACCGAAAAAAAAACTGTTCCCGATATAATCGATGCGATGCACGATGTTACACTTGGGTGGTACTTATTCAATTTCCTTGCAAAGGATAGTCCTGAACCATCAGAGTATGAACTCGACACTCAAATGCAATTATACGATCTGGAAACATATACGATGTGGATAAAGGGGGATGAATGGGATGAAGAAAGACTGAAGGGCAATATAAGAATACTGATAAAACAGTTTTCAAATCCTATTCCTAGAGATGAGGTATTGTACTCAAGAGACTATCTCAGATTGGATGATGATGTCTTCGAAAAAGGCATTACTGACGTGATGACGGATGCCTATGAAGGTAAGCTAAGCATAGATGAATATGGTCGGCTTCTGACGGCATTTACAAAAATGCGGACTGAACACAGTATATCCTCTTTTCTTGATGCGTTTAACAAGGAGAAATTTATGCGCGGGGTAGATGTGAGAATAAACGAGTTGGAAAAGAGCAAGAACAAGAATGACTTGTATATACCAATCAATGAAGAAAAACTAGCTTCAGAAGAAAAAGAACTAGCTTGGTACATCAAAAGTAAAACGGCGGAAGCACAAGAGAAAACAACAAAAAACGCTTATATCAATCTTTTAAAAGACTCAGATCATGAAGGAGCATCGAAATTTGATTTGGCAAATCTTCCCAATATAGACACAGCCATAATTACTGGGTGGTACGAATACTTTTCAACTGCAACAAACCAGCATCGATGTGACCTTATTCAATCGCTTAGAAGCAATATTGAACTTATAAGACTTAACTCTTTACTCGATGATTTGCAATTTCTACAGGAGAAATTTCGTGCGGATTTGAAAAAAACGAATCTAATTACTCATGCCAATTACGTAAGAATAATCGATGTCATCGATGAAATCCTGAAGCCGGTCATCACAGGTTAAGCACCCCGCCACCGTTCAAAGGTTTGAAATCCGTCCAGAAAAATGATATAGTGTAGAAAACCGGCATAGCACGAGGAGGGAACGACGATGGGGAAGAACATCGCATATCCAACCGCCCTGGTCGGCGAGATACAGGTACGGGTGGGTTGGGGCCAGGTGGAGCTGTGCAGCGCCGATATACAGGAGGCCCAAGTGGCCCTTGCCGGTGACGACCGCTCCGTGCGGGAGATGATCATACGGCACGAAGGCGATAAGCTCTCCGTCGAACAGCCCCAATACGTCCTGCTTCCGCACTTTGACAGTAAATGGATGCAAATCCAAGTGCGCGTGCCCAGGGACTGGTGCGGCAATGTGGTGCTCATCACGGTATCCGGCGCCATTTCGGTGCGCAAGATCACCGGCAAGGAGGTTCATCTGGATACCGCCTCCGGCACCTTGCGGGCCGAGAACATCCGGTGCAACGTCTTTGAGATGAACGCGGTATCGGGCGCGCTTCAGTCCACCCGGGTGGTTTGCGATAAGCTGCGGGTGCGCAACGTGTCCAGCGCTATCAACCTCAGCGAGATGGATGCCAACACCGTAAAGGTGACATCCATCAGCGGGCAGGTGACGATGGATTTTGCCCGGCCCTTTTCCTCACTGGATTTGCAGGGCGCCACCGGCGATACCCAGGTCCACCTGCCCGGCGGCCGGGCCGAGATAGCCTTCCGCTCGGTATCGGGCAAGCTGGCTGCCGAAGGTTTTGAGGGCGGCGAAGGCGCGCCCAGCGTGCGGGCGACGACGATTACTGGTAGTTTGAGCCTGCGGCCCCGCGCCGGGGAATAGTTACGAGTTACAAGTTACGAGTTACAAGAAGAACGGATAGAACGAAGCGGTTGACCGCAGCTTCTTGTAACTTGTAACTCATAACTTGTAACTAAAAACGAAAGGAGACATCGCAATGGCTAGAGGAGGCTTCCCCGGCATGGGCGGGGCAAATATACAACAGTTGATGCGCCAGGCGCAAAAGATGCAGGAGCAAATGCAGCAAATGCAGCAGGATCTGGACGCCCGCACCTACGAAGCCGCGGCGGGCGGCGGCATGGTGAAGGTAAAGGTGAGCGGCGCCAGGGAAGTGCTGGAGCTTATGATCGATCCCCAAGCCGTGGATCCCGACGATGTGGAGATGCTGCAGGATCTGGTGCTGGCGGCTGTGAACGAGGCGCTGCGCAAGGGCGAAGAGACCCGGGAGGCCGAGATAGCCAAGATGAACGCCGCCGCAGGCCTGGGGGGCATGTTCTAGATCATGTCCAACCAAATCGAACCCATCGCGCGCATGGCCGCGCAGTTGGCGCGCCTGCCCGGCATCGGTCCCAAGACCGCCCACCGGCTGGCGTACTTTATCGTAGCCCAACCCGAAGAGCAGGTGCGCGAACTGGCCGCCGCCATTTGGCAGGGGCGGAAAAGCATTCGGTTTTGTTCGGTGTGCGGCAACTATACGGCGGAGGATCCCTGCGCCCTTTGCGCCGACCACCGGCGCAAAAACGGCCTGCTCTGCGTGGTGCGCGATCCCCGAGACGTGGCCTCCATCGAGCGCATGCGCGATTACCACGGCGGCTACCATGTGCTCCACGGCACTATCTCCCCCATGGAGGGCGTGGGGCCCGACGACATCCGCATCCGGGAGCTGCTGGCCCGCCTGGGCCAGGAGGAGGTGCGGGAGGTGATCCTGGCCACCAACCCGGACATCGAGGGCGAGGCTACGGCGTCGTACATTGCCAGATTGATCAAACCCCTGGGCGTAAAGGTGACCCGCATTGCCCACGGGCTGCCGGTGGGCGGCGATTTGGAGTACGCCGACGAGGTGACTTTGGCCAAGGCCATTGAGGCACGGCGGGAGATGTGATGAGATAAGGTTTTTGTTCGCTATCGCTCCAGAGCACGAACCCATGCAAGCAAGTCTTCATACTTCATACTGCCAGCGGCAACACCCAATCCAGCGTCGATCACATCCTGGTTTGTACAATCCATCTGGATGCCGTTGACTTCCAAAAAAGTTAGCATCACATACATTCCAATCCGTTTGTTGCCGTCGACAAACGCATGATTGGAGATTAGCGCGAACCCAATCCGCGCTGCTTTTTCTTGCTTGGACGGATAAAGATCCATCCCATCAAATGTCGCGTAGGCACTCTTCAACGCGCTTTCTAGGAGGCCAAAATCTCGCACTTCATTCGCGCCGCCAGTTTCGGCCACAATCATCTGATGCAGGAGAAGAACTTTATCTTTTGAGAACTTGATCATTTTGCCAACTCCTCAAATGCGGGACGAAATCTCTTGAGTATCCTTGCCGCAACCACATCGATCTTCTCATCGTCGCTCATGTCCAAGAAAGGTGTGCTTTCCACATCAATCAGGATATATTTCGGTCGATTGTTTTTGAAAATCACAGCCTGTCCGTTGCTTTCCGCAATTCGCGCCACCCTTGAGAAGTTCTGATTTGCTTCGGTCGCGGAAATGATACACCGCGTGTCAATATTCATGCGCATCCCTCCTGATACTAGGATACCCCATAATCTAGCTAGAAATCAACCTATATTTTCGATATCATCCCCGCCCCCTCCCACATACACTACAGCAGACTTTCTGTATGAGGGAGTGGGAGCATGGCAGGCATCGCGGCGTGGATCAGCACGCGCTCCGGGATGGCAAACCAACGGGAGCGCGCCCATACTATCGAACAAATGGCAGGCGCACTGGCACATCGGGGCGGCGGCCAACGGGTCGCCTGGACAGATGCGCAAGCCGGGCTGGCACAGCTCCCCGGCCCGGTATACCAAACCCAGCGTGGGGGCCATCCCTACGCCGTGGTGTGCGATGCGCTGCCCGCCGACGCCGAGAGGATCCTCGCCGCCTACCTGGAAGCCGGAGAAAACTGCGCCGGGCTTCTGGAGGGCGGCTTTGCTTTTATCTTGTGGGATGGAGCGCGGAACTGCGCCTTCGCCGCGCGGGACGCATTCGGTTCACGGCCATTGTTTTACGCGCCGATTGGCAATGAGGAAAGCGTGTTGCTGGCCTCGGAACCCAAGGGATTGTTTGCGCATCCGCAATGCATACCTACGCTCACGGCCGACGGCCTGCGGGAGGCGCTGACCATCGGGCCGGGGCGCACGCCAGGCAACGGCGTGTTCGCCGGGGTGCACGAGATTCCCCCCGGCTGCTGCTTGCGCATCGACGAAGGGGGCCTGCGCGAAATTCGCTGGCATCAGCTGCAGAGCAAGGAACATACCGACACTTTTGAAGAGACCGTGGAGCGCACCCGGTCGCTGCTGCTAACCTCCATCCGTCGGCAGTGGCCGGCGGACGGCAAAGGTTGCGCGCTGCTGTCGGGCGGGCTGGATTCCAGCGTGATTACCGCAGTGGCCGCCGGATTGACAGGGGAGCGGCTGGCCACCTACTCCTTCGATTATGTGGGCAACGCGGAGTTTTTCCGCGCTTCCAGCTTTCAGCCCGAGCAGGACGCCCCTTATGTGGAGACGGTGCGCGCCCACTGCGATACCGCCCATCAGCGGCTGTTCTGCGACGACCAGCAGCTCATCGACGGGCTGATCCCGGCCATGGCTGCGCGGGATTATCCCGGCATGGCCGATGTGGACGCGTCGCTGCTTTGCTTCTGCAAGCGCTTGGCGACGGAGCAACGGGTGGCCCTGTCCGGGGAGTGCGCCGACGAGATCTTCGGCGGTTATCCCTGGTTTTCCCGAGAGGAGTATTTGAGCGCCCACACCTTCCCCTGGAACACCGATCCCTCGGCGAGGCTGCGGGCGCTGCATCCGGGGCTGGCGGAGGATTTGGGCCTGGGGAACCACGCCCGGGCGCGTTACGAGCAGATGCTGGCCCAGACGCCGCGCCTGCCCGGCGAGGCGGCCCCGGAGGCGCGCCGCCGGGAAATTGCGTATATGAATCTATACGGTTTTATGGCCACTCTGCTGGAGCGGGGCGATCGGATGAGCGCCTGGGCCGGGCTGGAGATTCGTACGCCCTTCTGCGACAGGGCGCTGATCGAGTACGTGTTTAACGTACCCTGGGCTTTCAAAGCGCCGGGCGGCGAATCGAAGGGCCTGCTGCGGGCCGCCGCTAAAGGATTGCTCCCTCATGAGATACTGCACCGCCGCAAAAGCCCCTTCCCCAAGACTCACAACCCCCGGTACGAGGCTTTGGTGCAGGCCCAGGTGCGCGACCTGCTGGCCCGGCCCAACGCCCCGGTACGCGCCCTGCTGGACGTGCCTGTAGTAGAGTCTTTATGCGAAAAGCACGCCGACTATGGCAAGCCCTGGTTCGGGCAACTGATGGCGGGTCCTCAGTTGCTGGCCTGGATTGTGCAGCTCAACGGGTGGATGGAGAGGTATCGGCTTTCGGTTTAGTCAGCGCGCCTATACTTTTGATAGATGCGCCTGTACACCGCAATCAAAACGGCAACGCCGGGCAGGCATTGAATCAGCAGCAGCACAGTCGCCACCGTGATTTCAAACAGGGCGATCACGCCGATCGCTGCCATCAAAACGCCGTAGGCCACCCATAGGAGGCCGTTTGCCCGATTATATGCGGGGATATCGGTGATTTCCTGGGGTTTTACGGCGCTGCCCGCCCAGAAGTGCATGGGCGTCCGGCGCTTAAACGCCCACAGGGCGATGGCCCCAAAGAGTAGGGCGCAGGCCCAGCAAACCACGGCAAATGCGATGTGATCAGAAGACAATCAATGACCCTCCCTTGTGTTTTGCTTGTTTTTTCTCTTTCGATACATTATGATTATATGCGAAAATCATTGATATGACAAGGAGACGACATGCCCACACTGCACATGATGAGCGGCCTGCCCTGCAGCGGCAAAACCACCCTTGCCCACCAACTTGCGGACGAAACAAACGCCCTGGTTTTAACCACCGATGCCTGGCATTTGCGCCTCTTTGGCAATGATCTGGGGCAGGAATGCCACATGCCCAATCACTGGAAGGTGGAAGCCCTGTTATGGGAAATAGCCGAGCGTGCGCTTGCGTTGGGCGTCAACGTGATACTGGACTTCGGCTTCTGGCGGCGGGAGGATCGCGATGCCTGCAGGCAGAAGGCCCGCGAGCTTGGTGTAGCGTGCAAACTGCACTATCTGGACGTTCCCCACGACGAACTGCGCCGCCGCCTGCGCGAGCGCAACGCCAACCCGCCGGATGGTGTGTTTCTGATCCCGGTGGAGATGATGGAGATGTATCTTTCGCATTTTGCGGCGCCGACGGCGGATGAGTTGGAGTCTCTATCCCCATAACCCATACTGCGCCTTGTTCTGCAGCGCGTGGAGCATGCGCTCTTTGAGTTGGGGGTAGGTCTTGCTCAAATTGGCCAGGAGTTCCTTCATCTCCTGGCGCTTGGTGTTGCCGTTGGCCGGGCAAGGATTGTGGATCACCGGCAACGCCAGCGCCTTGGCCATGCGGACCACCTCGGCTTCGGGCAAGTATACTATGGGGCGGATGACCGTGATATCGCTGCGGGACAGGTAGGTCACCGGGTGAAAGGTATGCAGCCTTCCTTCAAAGATCAGGCTCATCATCAGGGTCTCCAGGGCGTCCTCCCGGTGATGGCCCAGGGCCAGCTTGTTGCAGCCCCGTTCCCGGGCTAGGTTGTTGAGGGCGCCCCTGCGCATCTTGGCGCACAGGGCGCAGGGGTTGCTCTCCTTGCGGTGCACGAACAGAATCTCGGCGATATCGGTATCGCGAACGGTATAGGGCGCCTCCAGCTTCTCGCACAGAGCGGCTACGGTTGCCGTATCGAAGGGCTCAAACCCCATCTTGAGGGTAAGCGCTTCCAGCTGAAAGTTCTTGTGGCTGAACTTGCGGTAGAGGGACAGGGCGTAGAGCAGCAGCAGGCTGTCCTTGCCGCCGGACACCCCCACGGCGATGCGGTCGCCATCGGCGATCATGCCAAAGTCCTGGTCGGCGCGGCGGATGCAGCCCAGCACGGTTTTCATGATAATGCCTCCATCTGTTTGGGTTGGGTGATTTTGATTTGAAGTTCCCATCTTGCGCATCTTGACAAGGGATGGTACAATATATAGTATATCACCTTTATGCGCACGTTTTTTGTCGAGAGGGGTGTGTTATGCGTAGGCTTTTGATCATCCTGCTTGCTCTTTTGCTGGCGCTTTCCTCCTGTGCTTTGGCTGGCGAGGAGGAGCATGTGGCCGGCTATGCCCTCATCCAAACCGGCAAGGGTTCGCTCAACATGCGCAGCCAGCCCAAGAGCAACGCGAAGGTCGTGGCCAAACTGCCCAACAAAGCGCTAGTACAGGTGCTGGAGTTTGGCCCGGAGTGGAGCAAAATAAGTTACGACACCAAATCCGGCCCTAAGGTTGGCTATGTGATGACCTCCTACCTGGAGGAAACCGATCCCCCGCCCCCTCCGGAAGAGGAAGAGCCCGAGGAGGAGTACGTTGACCTTGGCCCCTATGCCTTTGCCAGGGTGAACACCGGCAAGGGTACGCTCAACATGCGCAGCCAACCCAAGGACGGCGGCAGGGTGGTGGGCAGGCTGCCCAACAACGCGCTGGTGCACGTCCATCAGCGGGGGAAAACCTGGAGCAATGTAACCCACCTTTCCAAGACCGGTTATGTGCTCACCTCGTACCTTGTGATGCTGCAGGAGTTACCCTACAAGCTCCTGCAACAGGGCGACGTAAGCGACGAAGTGAAGGCGCTGAAGGACCGGATGAAGGATCTGGGTTACTTGGACAGGCGGCAGGTGACCGACCGGTTCGACGAAGCTACCGACAAGGCCCTGCGCAAGCTGGAGATGCTCAACAGCATGCCCGAAACCGGCGTCGCCACCCCCGAGCTGCAGGCTTTCATTTTCCACGGCAGCGTGGAAAGAAGCAAGAGCGGCTACGGCGCGTCCAATACCGATGCGGAAACCGGCCTCACGGTGGCGATCTTCGCCTGGACGTCGGGTTACGCTATCCTGGGCGGTGACGACCGGGGCAGCGTGGAGGTGCTGGTGCACTATGTAGCCAACGCCTCCGGCGGAACCGAACCCTACACCCTAACGATACGAAGCGAGGGCCTGGGCGACGCCACAAGGAACCCGTTCAGGATTACATGGAACCGCCAGTCGCCCGCTGTGTATCTGAACGCCACGGCAACGGATGAGGATGGAAACAGTGTTTCCGTGCGGGTGAAGGTTGGGATACTGAACGTGCTGCCTGACCCGAATGCGATCGATTAAACCGTCTCCCCCACCTCGCGGCCTTGTGCCAGCGCCTTAGCGGCCGCACGCACCGCCGCCCGCTTATAATCGCTATTCCAGCGATTGATCCCGATATAATCGAATATCATCGCGCCCGTATGCCTGCAAAACCGGTCCATCTGCTCCAAGCACGGCAGCAGCCCGTTGCCCGACCCGCCCGGCGAAGCGATCAGCAGCACGGGCTTGCCTGCCAGCGCGCCTTCGCCCCCAAACTCGCAGCGGCGCAGCCGGTCCAAGAAACATTTGAGGGCCTCGGCCATCTCGCCCCAGTACACCGGCGTCACGATGCACAGCCGATCCGCCTCCCGTACCAACCCCTGAGCCTGGGCGAACCCATCGCCCTCAAAGGCGCACCGGTGTTCGGCGCGGCAGGTTCCCCAACCGTCTCCGCACACACGGCAACGATCCATACCCTCAAAGGCGAGCGCCTGGGCCTGGGCGCCCCCGTCGGCAGCGCCCCGCAGCGCCTCACCGATCACCGCATCGCACAGGCCGTCTTTCTTAGGATTGCCGGATAGAATCAGCAGTTTCATTTGATATTCCTCCATTTTCACATGCGTATCGCAAGAACATATAAAATACGTATGCACCATGTAGGGGCGATTATCAATCGCCCGCCGCCTAAAACCAACATGGGCTCGTGCGATGCAACGGGCGATTCATAATCGCCCCTACAGGAACGGCGGCGTTTTGGGTTGTAGGGCGCGGCGACCCGACGCGCCGTCGCATTGCACCAAACGCACGTCATTTGGGGCGACTCGCGGCGCGTCGGGTCGCCGCGCCCTACAAACCGGAGTATTCGAAACCCCTAATTCTCCATTCTCAATTCTCAATTTTCCTTCGACGAACTGCCTCGCCAGCCGTGGCGACCGCCCGCCCCTCGCCACCGTCCAAGCCAACGCCTCCTGCCGCGCCGCCGCGTCCAACACAATGCCACGCGCCTCGCACAAGGCGGCCACGATCTGCAGATATTCCTCCTGATCGGGGGCTGCAAACGTAAGGCGCAGGTCAAACCGGTCGGCCAGGGAAAACTTCTCCTCCAGCGTGTCCCGCTCGTTGACGTCGTCTTGCCGTTCGGAAAAGCGCTGGCGCACGATGTTGCGGCGGTTGCTGGTGGCGTACACCACCGCGTTGGGGGGCCGCGCTTCCAACCCGCCCTCCAGCACGGTTTTCAGGGCCGTGTACTCCGGGCAACTGTCAGAGAAAGCCAGATCGTCCACAAATACGATGAACCGGCCCGGCTGCTCCCGCAGCAGCGAAAAAACCTTGGGCAATTGGGTGAGATGAGCCGGGGGCGCCTCCACGATGCGCAGGCCCTCCAGCCAAAAGCGGGACAGCAGCGCCTTGATGGTGGCCGACTTGCCCGTGCCCTTGTCGCCGTACAGCAGGACATTGGCCGCCGGCCTGCCCACCAACAGAGCCCGGGTGTTGTCGATTAAGGCCTGGCGCTGGCCCTCGTAGAGCACCAGGTCTTCCAACTGGATGGGATCGGGGGAACCCACGCCTCGCAGGCCCAAAGGATGCTCCGCGCTCACCCCCACCCAGGTCAGGCCAGAGCAAGCGGCGAACAGCCCGGTGCCATGGCGCCGGAAGAAGGCGGAAAGGGCAGCCATACCCTGGCCATCCAGCGTTATATCCTCCAGCCGCGGATCGCTTGGCTGATGGGGTGCAAAGAGCTCCCAGGCGGGCAACGCGCTCCAAGCTTGGGTGGGAATGCCCGCTCGCATGGCCAGGTCCAGCAACGGCGCGGGCTGCAAGGCCGCCAACTCACCCAGGGCAGCCAGGTCGTGAGCGCCGGCCCGGAGCAGGCTGTAAGGCAGCTGACCGTAAGGCAGGCGGGCGCACAGGGTGGCCAGGGAACTGGGCGTAAACAAGGCCGCCTGGCGCAGGGCCCCGGCAAAACCGTCGTACCCCTGGGCCAGGCAATCCAGCCAGGCCCGGTACACATCAGTATAGGCCCGCACAAAGGCGGCCTCTGTCGCCTCCGGCCCTGCCAGCAGCGCAAGCAGCGCTTGCAGGGCCCGGGCAGCCGGGTGTTCGCCCGCGTGGGCCAGCACGGTGAGCCGGTCCAATCGCGCCAACAACGCGGAGGCCTGGGATTGATCCATAGCTTACATCCTTTCGGGCGCTTCAATGCCGATAAGCCACAGCCCGGTCTTGATCACACAGCGCACCGCTTCGGTGAGTTTGATCCGGGCGGAGGCCACGGGCGGCGCGCCGTCCAATATGCGGTGCTCGTAATAGAATCGATTATAGGCCTGGGCCAGCATCGTCACGTGGCGGGTGACCATGGAGGGTTCGTTGCGGGCCACGGCCTCCTGCAAAACATCGGGGAAACGGGAGAGCAACAGCAATACCTGGCGGGCCTCTTCATCGGTCAAACCGCTCCAATCCGGTTCAGCCTCAACTTCAGCCTCAAGCGCGGCTTTGCGCAGCAGGGAGCAGCAGCGGGCGTGGGTATACTGCACGTAGGGCGCGGTCTCTCCGTCGAAGTTCAGGGCCCGGTCCCACCAGAAGTCGATGTCCTTGATGCGGTTGTTTTGCAATGCGGCGTACACAACGGCCCCCACGCCGATCTGCCGGGCGGCCTCGGCACGGTTTTCTAAACCGGGCGATTTTTCGGCGATGATGGCCTCGGCCTTCTCGATGGCCCGCAGCAGCGCCTCCTCGAGGTACACGGTATGCCCCTTGCGGGTGGACAGGGATTGCCCCTCGTAACTCACCATACCGTAGGACACATGCTCCAAATCCTTGTACCACGGATACCCCATGAGTTCGATCACCTTAAAGAACTGCCGGAAGTGCAGATCCTGATGATAAGCCACCACGTAGAGGCATCTGTCAAAATCGTAGGTATCCTTGCGGTAGAGGGCGGCGGCTACGTCCCGGGTGGCGTACAGGGTGGCGCCGTCCTGCTTAAGGATCAGGCAGGGCGGCATGCCGTAAGGCTCCAGATCCACTACTTGGGCGCCGTCGCTCTCCTTGAGCAAGCCTTTGGCCCGCAGCTCGGCCACCGGGCGGTCCATCTTGTCGTTATAGAAACTCTCCCCGTCGTAAGAATCAAAGGCTACGCCCAGCAGATCGTACACCCTGGCGGCGTCCTTAAGGGTAAGCTCCTTGAACCAGTTGAAGATTTCCAGGGCCTCGGCGTCTCCCTCCTCGATGCGCTTGAACCAGGCGCGGCCCTCGTCCTCCAGGGCGGGATCGTCCTTGGCTTCGTCGTGAAAGCGCACGTAGAGCGCGGTGACGGCGTCGATGCCGCCCGCTTCCACCTCTTGTTTGGAACCCCAGCGCTTGTAGGCGCAGATCATCTTGCCGAACTGGGTGCCCCAATCCCCCAGGTGGTTGATGCTCATCGTTGTATATCCCAGATAATCGTACAGCCGCTTGAGGGAATGCCCGATCATGGTGGTGGACAGGTGCCCGATATGAAAACGTTTGGCGATGTTGATGGAGCTGTAGTCCAAGCATACGGTCCTGCCCGCGCCCTGGGCCGTTGAACCGTAGGCATCCGGGGCGGCCAGCACGGCGCTGACCACCTCTTGGGCCAGGTTGGCCCGGTGGATGTGAAAATTCACGTAACCGCCCACGGGACGCGCTTCAGCAATCTCCGGCTTGTTGAGCTTCTCGCACAGGGCCTGGGCGATCAGAGGCGGGGCCTTGCGCAGCTGTTTGGCAAGGAAAAAACAAGGAAAGGCATAGTCGCCCATGGCGGGATCCGGAGGCGCCGCCAGCAGAGCGCGCACCTGCCCGGCGGGCAGCTGTACGTCAAGGGCGGTTAAGGTTTCCGCCAGCCAGGCGGCGATGCGGGATTTGATGTCCATCGTTTAAAACCTCTTTCGAAATATAGAAATGCATGGTATACATGATAGCACGCCGGGGGCGGCAGTTCAATTGCTTTTCTAAGACATCTCTGCCTCCAACTATTGTAACGGGACGCCGAGGGCGGCGTCCCCTACGAAGGGAACGGGCATGCATGGCCCCTCCCGCGTAGGGGCGGCCCTGCACGGGTTTGCACCGTATTCACCAGCCTAGCCGCACCTCTGTAGGGGCCGCCGCCCTCGGCGGCCCGCTGCTGGAAAAAAGAGATGAATAATGAACTTACAAAAGAAGAATTTTTGCGCGCATGATATTCTCCTGCCAATAGCGCGCCAACAGTTGACATTTATCCCTGCCAACGGTATACTTGCCTCAAAAAAAGGAGTTTCTCCATGCATCAAGTTTCAGTGGAAGCGGCTGCCAAAACAAACGCGGCGCTGTCTTCTTTGGTGTTGCTCATGGCGTCGGAGGCCATTGCGGGCATGTCGGCGGAAAACGGCGTGCCCTGGGGCAAAAGTTATGCTCTCACCGCCCAAACCATGATGGACACCGCCACGCTCCTGTCGGAACAGAATATGCACCCCGCCCAACTCAAAGACACCCTTTGTCAGCCGGGGAGCGTCGCCACAAACGTGCTCCGGGCGCTGGAAGGGGCGCGCCTGCGGGCAGCGATGTTTGATGCCTGCAGAGCCGCTTATGAGGAGGTATCGCCATGAAAAACGCCTTTTTCCGCATCGACCAGCCGGGAAACGAACCGGTGAACAGCTACGCCCCCGGCACGCCCCAGCGGGCTTCCCTCAAAGAAGAACTGGAGCGCCAGAGCACTCTCTGCCCGGACATTCCCCTCATCATCGGCGGGCGGGAGGTATATACCGATACGCGGGCCGCCTGCGTGATGCCCCACAACCACGCCCATGTGCTGGCCCGCTACTGCGTGGCCGGTGAGCCGGAGTTACGCCTGGCCATGGAAGCGGCCATGGACGCCAGGGCGGTGTGGGCCAACATGCCTTGGGAGCAGCGGGCCTCTATTTTTCTGAAAGCGGCCGACCTTTTGGCCGGTCCCTGGCGGAACCGTTTAAATGCCTCTACTATGCTGGGCCAGAGCAAGACCGCCCATCAGGCCGAGATCGACGCGGCTTGCGAGATGATCGACTTTTTGCGCTTCAACGTGTTTTTCGCCCAGGAAATCTACCGGCAGCAGCCCAACAACGTACCCGGCGTGTGGAACCGGATGGAGTACCGCCCGCTGGACGGTTTTGTGATGGCCATCTCGCCCTTTAATTTTACGTCGATCGGGGGCAACCTGTGCACCGCCCCGGCGGTGATGGGCAATACGGTGCTATGGAAGCCCGCCTCCACGGCAGTGCTCTCCAACTATTACTTGATGCGGTTGCTGGAGGAGGCTGGCCTGCCCGAGGGTGTGATCAACTTTGTGCCCTGCCGCGGGTCGGATGTAAGCCGCTATGTGCTCACCGACGAGCGCTTGGCCGGCTTTCACTTCACCGGCTCCACAGCGGTGTTCAGCGGCGTATGGTCGCTGGTGGGGGAGCATATCCGGGTATACCGCAACTATCCCCGGCTGGTGGGCGAGACCGGCGGCAAGGACTTCGTGTTCGCCCACCCCTCCGCCCAGTTGGACGCCCTGGTCCCCGCCCTGGTGCGGGGCGCATACGAGTACCAGGGGCAAAAATGCTCCGCCGCCTCCCGGGCCTACATCCCCCAAAGCCTTTGGCCGGAATGCAAAAAGCGCCTGCTGGAGGAGATCGGCAAGATATCGGCGGGCGACATCTGCGACTTCACCAACTTCATGGGCGCGGTGATCGATCGGCCTTCGTTTGACTCCATCCGGGGCTACATCGACTGCGCCGCCCAGTCCAATGAGGCGGAGGTGCTGACCGGGGGGTATGACGATAGCGTAGGGTATTTCGTGCGACCTACACTGATCCAAGCTAAGTCCCCGGATTTCAGAACCATGGTAGAGGAAATCTTCGGGCCGGTGCTCACCGTGTACGTGTATCCGGACGAGGAACTGGAGGCCACCCTGCACCACTGCGACACCGCCTCCCCCTACGCCCTGACCGGCGCGGTATTCGCCCAAGACCGGCGGGTCATCCTGCATATGCAGGAGGCCCTGAGCGGCGCGGCGGGCAATTTTTACATCAACGACAAACCCACCGGCGCGGTGGTGGGCCAGCAGCCCTTTGGCGGCGCCCGGGCCTCGGGCACCAACGACAAGGCGGGCAGCATGCTCAACCTATACCGCTGGACCAGCCCCCGGGTAATCAAGGAAACCTTTGTGCCGCCCAGGGAGATCGCGTATCCGTTTATGGAGGAGCCGTGATACGACTCAAAAGTAGGGCGCGGCGACCCGACGCGCCGTGATTCGCCCAAAACAGCGTACCATTCGCGCAACACGTCGGCGCGGCGACCCGGCGCGCCGTGATTCGCCCAAAACAGCGTACCATTCGCGCAACACGTCGGCGCGACGCCCTCGACGCGCCGTGATTCGCCCAAAACAGCGTACCATTCGCGCAACACGTCGGCGCGTCCAGTGGCCGCGCCCTACATCCGGCAAGCCGGCCGTTCCTGTAGGGGCGATTATCAATCGCCCGCCAGCCTCTTCGGGCGATTGATAATCGCCCCTACATGGATACCCGCTTGGTTGCATCGACCCTTGACTCGCGTAAAGAATAGCAATTTGCTATATCAATGAAAGGAGATATGTCATGCCCAACAAACACAGCAACCTCTCCATCATACTCTATGGCCTGCGCTTCTCCCCTCTCTCGTACGAAGAGAAGCTGAAAAAACTGCGCGCCATCGGGTACCGCTCCATACAGGGCGGCATCCAGCCCGGCATGGGCATCCAAGAACACAAAAAACTCATCGACAGCCTGGACATGGAATTCTGCTGCCTGGCGGGAGGTTTGCAGGACATCCAAAGCGACCCCGGCAAGTACATCGACCACTGCCGCGCCTTCGACTGCGACGAGATCATGATCGGCTCCATGCCCGTGGAAGACCGGATGGATTACGACGGTTACATGCGGGCCATCGACAAGATCAACGCCCTGGGGCGCATCCTCCAAAAAGACGGCGTGGTCATCGGCTATCACAACCACGCCCAAGAGTTCCGCCGCTTTGCCAACGGTAAAACAGGCATGGAGCTGCTGTTCGAGCATCTTGAACCCGGCGCGGCCCACTTCATGCTGGACACCCATTGGGTGCAGGCCGGCGGCGGCGACGTGCTGTGGTGGATCGAGCGCTGCAAGGGCCGCTTGCATTACCTGCACGTAAAGGATTACCGCATCGCCCCGGCGGATTACACCACCGGCATCGGCGACACGGTAAAGCAGTTCGCCCAGGTGGGCGAGGGCAATCTGCCCTGGCAGGCCATCGTGGATACCGCGCTGGGAGTGGGCGTGCAGGCCTTTATCGTGGAGCAGGATTTCCCCTACGGGGAGGACCCGTTTGACTGCGCGGCTACGTCTTACGCTACGCTCAGGGCGTGCGGATTAGAGTAAAGGGAGATTGACAGAATGCACCGAAGAGTGATTTGCGCATGCCTGATGATCGCGGTGCTGGCTTTGCTTGCATTTTGTGCTGGTGCGGAAGATGCGGACGTAAAGATTGATGCAAGTGGGCAATGGAAGTATGTGCTTGAGGATGGTAGCGCCACGCTTACAGGATATGTAGTGGAGCCAGAAGGCGATCTGGTGATCCCAAAAGAGCTGGATGGAAATGTTGTGACGGGTATCGGTAACGGAGCGTTCGCCTGGTGTGAGAGCTTAACCAGTGTGACCATACCAGATAGTGTCACAAGCGTCGGCGAGGGTGCGTTTATGAGATGTTTCGCTTTAACCAGCGTAACGATCCCTGACAGTGTAACGAGTATTGGCGATTTCGCGTTTATGGGGTGCGAAGGCTTAACCAGCATAGTAATCGGAAACAGCGTAACGAGCATCGGACGAGTCACATTCGCCAACTGCAGCAATTTAACCAGCGTGACCATCGGAAGCAGTGTGGCGAGCATCGGCGACGCCGCGTTCTCCTCTACGAGCCTAACCAGCATAACGCTCCCCGAAAGCGTCATACGCATTGGCCGAAATCCCTTTTCGAATTCTCCTGTAACGCATTGTGATGTGGCGCCAAATAACCCGGTGTTTGAAAGCATGGATGGCGTTTTGTTTGATACACAGCAAAAGATACTGATTTCTTACCCTGGAGCAAAGGAAGGCGCATACACGGTTCCAGAAGGAACGTTGATCATCGGTCACAATGCATTCAAGGGGAGCAGCGGCGTAACCGGTGTGACGATCCCGGACAGCGTGACGGTCATCGGTTATTTAGCATTCGCCGAATGCAGCAATCTAACCAGTGTGATGATCGGGAACAGTGTGACGTATATCGATCATTTCACATTTACCGGGTGCCCCAATCTAATCAGTGTAACGATCCCCGAGAGCGTATCGCTCATGGGTAGACTCACATTTACTGGGTGCGAAGAAATCATCCTAAGCGTAAAGAAAGGCAGCTTTGCCGAGCGATTTGCGCAGCATCACGGTATCGCTTATGTTTATATCAAATAAAAAGGAGGCTAGGTTTATGCCAATCGGAGTACAAGGATACACCCTTCGCTATCGTCTCTTTACCGCCCCCCAGGTGGAGGAAGCCTACAAAAAGCTGGTGGCCATGGGCTACGATGGCCCGGAGTCCGGGCTGGGCGGGCGCGTAATGTCCCCGGAGGAAGACGCGGCCCTGCTCAAAAAGTATGGACTGAAGGTGGCCGACGCTTATGCCGACGTTTCCAAACCCGACGAAGCCATGAAGCGCGCCGACGCCTACGGCGTGAAGATACTGGGCCTGCACTCGGTGCCCGGCGACATGCTCAACTCGCCGGAAGGGTTTTCGGCCTACGCCGCCCAGCTCAACGAGCTGGCCAAGCCCTACCGGGGCACCGGCTTTAAGCTGCAATACCACAACCACGCCCAGGAGTTCCGCAACTTCCCCCAACTCAATGGCAAGTCCGGCATGGCGATCCTGATCGAAGAAACCGACCCGGACATGATCGTGTTCGAGCTGGACACCCACTGGATGGCCGCCGCGGGCTGCGACAGCGCCCAGTGGATCGGCAAGGTGAAGGGCCGCATCCCCATCGTGCACTTTAAGGATTACGCCATCGATCCCAAGGCCGAGGGCACCGATATGGGCGGTGTGTTTAAGCGCTACGCTGAGATCGGCCAGGGCAATATCAACTGGCCGCCCATCGTGGAGGCTTGCGTGGCGGCCGGCGTGGAATGGTACATCGTAGAGCAGGACAGGACGGTGCTGGACGAGTTCGAGTGCCTCAAAATCAGCATCGACTTCATGCGGCGCATCGGCGTGAAATAACGAAAGGAGAAAAATTTATGCGGATAGCGCTCGCACCTTTTACGCTCCGGCACTATCTGGGCGACCCTGCCAATCCGGCGTACAAGCCGGGCATCAGCACCTTACTTCGCCGCGTGAAACAGACCGGCTACGACGGCATCGAGATGGGCACGCCGCCCGGATTTACACATCAGGAATACAAGGATTTGGTGGACGAGGTTGGCCTGCAAGTTGTATCCATCGGCTTTCGTTACCCCGAACTGGCGGGAGAGGATTTCACGCCGGTCATCGAGCAAGCCACAACCCTGGGCGCATGCAACGTGATGGTGCCCCACATGCCCAACATCGTGCTGGGCAACCCCTTTGAGTTGGGCAAGTTCATCGCCAACCTCAACCGCGCGGGCAAGGCGCTGCGCCAGGCGGGCGTCCACTTGAGTTATCACAACCACGCCCTGGACTTCGCTAAGGTCAACGGCAAACCCTTGTTCGAGCAGATCGTGGAGGATACCGACCCGGCTTATGTGTCCATCCAGCCGGATACTCACTGGCTTCAGGCCGGCGGCGCCCACGTGGTCACCTGGCTCAAGCGGCTCAAGGGGCGCATGGTAGTCGTTCATTTCAAGGATTACGGCATCGACCCCTATTCCGACCACGCCTTTTTGGAGGGCACCCACAAGCAGTTCAAAGAGATCGGCGAAGGCAACCTCAACTGGCCCGGCATCCTAAAAGAGTGCAAAGCGCAAAACATCCCCTGGTGCGCGGTGGAGCAAGACGAATGCGAACGGCCCGTGTACGAGGCTATCGCCCTGAGTCTGCAAAATCTTAGAAGAATGATGGAGGAAAATGTATGAGCCTCAAACCCGTCAAGGTAGCCCTGATCGGCTCCGGCAACATCAGTTATACCTACCTCAACACGTTGACCAGCGGATTCAACATCATCGACTTTGTGGGCTGCTCGGATCTGATACCCGAGCGGAGCCAGGCCCGGGCCGAGCAATTCGGCGTGCGCCCCATGACCACCGAGGAAATTTTGCAGGACCCGGAGATCGAGATCGTGGTCAACACCACCGAAATCTTCAACCATACCAAGATCACCAAAGCGATCTTAGAGGCCGGAAAGCACGCCTATTCCGAAAAATCGGCGGGTTGCGCCTACGATGAGACGCTGGCAAACGTTAAGCTTGCGGAATCCAAGAAGCTGCTCTTTGGCTGCGCGCCCGACATCTACATGGGTTCGGCCTACCAAACCGCCCGCAAGCTCATCGACGACGGCTGGATCGGCGAACCCCTCACCGCCCAGTCCTGGTGTTATCGCGGCTACGGCATGAACACCCGGGCCGACGTGGCCCCGCCCGACTTCCCCTTCGGCAAAAAGGGCACCACCATCACCTACGACATGGCCGGCTACTACGTCAACGCTCTGGTGGCGCTGCTGGGGCCGGTGGCCCGGGCGTCGGGTTTTGCCAGGGCCGTAGAAAAACAAACAAACGACAACGTGCGGCATCCCAACTACCTAAAACCCGTGGACACCAGCGGCGGCGCCACCACCATGATGGCCACCCTGGAGTTTGAAAACGGAACCTACGGCAGCCTGATGCTGTCCTGCAACGGCTTTGGCCCGGAGATCCCCAGGGTGGAGATCTACGGCACCCAGGGCACCCTGATGATCCCCGACCCTAACTGTTTCGGCGGCTACGGGCTGGACGTATACCTCACCCGCATCGGCAACGACGGCAAATTCGTGATGCCTTTCTCCCACGGCTTTGGCGATCTGGATCCCAACCCGCCCACCAAGAGCGGCAAACCCGAACCCTGCCACAACAGCTGGCGCGGCATCGCCGTGGTGGACATGGCCTACGCCATCCGCCGGAATCGCGCTCCCCGCTCCAGCGCGGAGCTGGCCCTGCACACGGTGGAGATCGTATCAGTCATCGAAGAGAATTCCCAAAACAAACCCGAGGTGTACACGATCAAATCGCGCCCGCAACGCCCCGCGGCCCTCAGGCCGGGCATGTTTGGGCCCTTGCATGTGATGGAGGCGGCAATTGACAACGTCGGCGTCTAACCCCCGGCTGTCCCTGGCGGGCATCCAAACCTATTCCGCCAGGGACCGGGTGAATCTGGTGACCATCGATACCCTGCTGACCCCCGGCGTTTCCGAAGTCCCGGCATGGGATGCCGAGGGCTTCGGTGCGTTGGTGAGCCGCATATGCGATGCCCGTGCGAAGGGCAGGCCGGTGATCTTTTCGATGGGCGCCCACGTGATCAAGTGCGGGCTGTCCCGCTACCTGATCGCCCTGATGCGGGAGGGGTTAGTGACCCACATCGCGGGCAACGGCGCGTGCAGCATCCACGACTTTGAGCTGGCTTATCTGGGCGGCACCTCCGAGGACGTGCCCACCGCCATCGAAGACGGCTCCTTTGGCATGTGGGAGGAGACCGGCAGGTGGATGAACGAGGCGATTATCCAAGGCGCGGGCCAAGGCATCGGCTACGGCGAAGCCCTGGCCCGCTACATCGCCGCCCATCCCAATCGTTTCCCTCACCGGGAGGATTGCGTGCTGTATCAGGCCTACAAGCTGGGTATACCTGCCACATATCACATCGCCCTGGGCACCGACATCATTCACCAACACCCCGCCGTGAATTTTACCGCCATCGGCAAGGCCAGCGGCATCGACTTTGAGACCTTCTGCCACACCGTGTCGCAACTGGACCGCGGCGTGTACCTGAACTTCGGCTCCAGTGTGATCGGCCCGGAGGTGTTCCTCAAGGCGCTGTCCATCTCCCGCAACCTGGGTTTTGACACATTCGCCATCACCACCGCCAACTTTGACCTGGTAGATCTGGGGGATTTCCGCGCCCCCATCGGCGGCGGCGATCCCCTGTACTACTACCGCCCGCGCAAGAATATCGTCAACCGCCCGGTGAGCCGTGGCGGCGCGGGCTGGCACTTTGTGGGCGACCATAGGACAACCATACCAAACCTATATCAAGCACTAAAAAACTCACTTTCGACCATCGCGCAAAGCAGGTGATACACCGGCAGGTGGAATTCCTGCACCTTAAACGTCTCTTGGGCCGGCACGGCGATGCACACATCACACAGCGGCGCAAGCGCCCCCCCATCCTGCCCGGTGAGCCCGATGACCGCCATCTCCTTGGCGCGGGCCACCCGGGCGGCTTTTTGTATATTGGCGGAGTTGCCCGAGGTGCTGATGGCGATCAGCACGTCGCCGGGCCTGCCGTAGCCGTACACCTGCTGGGCAAAGGCCATGTCGCCCGCCACGTCGTTGGCGAAGGCTGAGGTCAGCGCGGCGTGGGCGGTGAGGGAAATGGCAGGCAGCGCGCCCTGCAAGCCGTTGGCCAAAGCCGCGCCTTGTGCATCACCGCAAGTTTCCCGCAACTTTTGCGCGAAGCTTTCCGGCACAGGCCTGGGCAGCAAAAAACCCTTCATCAATTCGCCCACGATATGGTCGGCATCGGCCGCACTACCGCCGTTTCCGCAAGCCAGCAGTTTGCCGCCGGAGGCGAAACACCGCGCCATCTCGCCATGGGCGGCGAGAAGCGCTTCTTTGCATGCGCCCAGTTCGGGATGCTCGGCGGTAAAGCGATTCCAAATGGTTTGTGTGGCTGGTTTCATGGGGACTCCTTTCAGTAGGGGCGATTATCAATCGCCCGAAAACCCGGCGGGCGATTGATAATCGCCCCTACAGGAACGGCGGGCCTTTCGATTGTAGGGCGCGGCGACCCGACGCGCCGTCGTAGTGCATCAAACATGCGTTTATTCTGGGCGAACCACGGCGCGTCGAGGTCGCCGCGCCCTACAGAATTGCGTTTTTTATTGTCCATACAAACCCACCGTCAGCGCCGCCATATCGCCGATCGCCTCGCCCAACGCGGCGGGCAGCAGCCTGCACGCCTTCCACGCTGCGGGCAGGGCCTCGGCCTGAACGGCCTCCCATGCGGCTGGATAGAGCAGGTCGGCGTTGCGGGCGTAGATACCGCCCGCAACGATAGCTTCAGGGTTTAAGATATCAGTCAGCGCCGCCAGCCCGCGTCCGAGAGAACGGGCGACCAAATCCACGATGGCGAGGCATTGGTGATCGCCCTCCCGCGCCAGGGCGAATATCGCTTTGGCGTCCCGGGCGGTCTCCATCAGCGCAATATGCTCGCCCCGCTGGCATGCCGCCGTCACCTCTTGCTCCGCCAATTGGGCGATGCCGCCGCCGCTGCAAAAACCCTCGAAGGATCCGGCTTTACCGTACCCCACCGGGCCAAAGTGTTCCAAGCGCATGTGCCCGGCCTCCCCCGCCATGCCGCTGGCCCCGGTAAACAGCCGCCCGTCCAGGATCAGCCCCGCGCCCAGGCCGGTGCCGCAAGTCAAAAAAACCATGTGCCGCGTACCCCGTCCGGCGCCAAACCGCCACTCGGCCATGGCGCAGGCGTTGGCATCGTTCTGCAGGTACGCCGGCACGCCAAAACGTTCTTGAAAGTACGCCGTAACCGGCACACGATGCCACCCGGGCAGATTGGGCGGGGACAGGATCAACCCCACCTCGCTGTCCAGCGGCCCGCCGCAATTGATGCCGATCGCACTGGGCGCACCATCCGGGCAGAGCTTGCGGATCAGCGCCGCCATCCGGGCCAGGGCGTCCGCTGGCGTTGAGCAATCTGCTGTGGCAAAAACCTCCCGCCCGCGCACCAGCAGCATATCGCCGCTCCATTCGCCCAAGGATACCGCGCACTTTGTGCCGCCGATGTCCAAACCGATCAACGTTATACTCATATCAACAACCCCACTTGATCTTTGCCGGGTTGGGCTCATCCTGCACGGCCACAGCGCGAAGGGCATTGGTGTAGTCCAAGCACACTTCCTCGGCAATCGCGTCGTATTCCTCAGCGGCTGCGGCAAGGCCGATCCTATCGTAGGCTATCGCCGCCGCCGCGTAGAAATACAATCCAAGGGAGTGGGACAGGGTGTGCGCCACCGCCGAACCCTGCCCCACAGCCCGCGCCGCCGCCTGGGCTGTGGGATTGCCGTCCAGCTCCCGGGCGGCGGCGTGACACCGGTTGAGTATAATGTCTTTGACCACGGGAAACTTCACCTCCCCGGCAAGGTACGCCCGGGCGGCGGCGATGGCACTGCGGGGCCGGCTGTCACCGGGGCAGTGCTTTTCAAAAATCGGCAGCGCCTTTTTCTCGGCATAACCCATACACCAGGCGCAAATAGTCGCTTTGCTCTGGGTGACGATCAGCCCCATCAGCGCGTCCACGGAAGGCGCATAGACATCGCCAAGCATTTTTCGTAATTTCTTTGCCATGCTACTGTGTTTCAACAAACAGCGCCAAACACCCTTCACAAAAATTATATTCTTCTTAAGAAACAGCGGTTTTTCGGCTGCGAATATGAAATTTACTTAAGGTTCTACACGGCTCGATAGGATTCGCGGGAATACGACGGAATATGTCAAATTCCAACCGTTGACAAAAACACGAAAGTAAGTATGATAGTACAAAAGGATGATTTTCGGCAAACCGCAATATATTGATTTGAGAAGGAGATACGATGCTATATATTCCGCTTAAGAAAAAAATCATGTTAGCCCGCCGCCGCACCGAGCGCCTCTTTGGCGACCTGGGCGTGGACCATTCCCTTGCCCTGAGCCAACGGCTGGACACACTGATCTACAAAGTAGTGCTGATCCGCCATGGCCGTTTTTGCTGCAACCCCACGAAAATCGCCGCAAGGCGCAAGGTTTGCCGACGGCGGTACGACTCAAGGGTAGCCAGCTAAATGAAAGCAGCGGGACGCCGAGGGCGGCGTCCCGACGTTCTCAATTCGCAGTTCTCAATTCGATACAAGCCCCTTTTGACAAGCCCGCCCCGGCATAGTACAATGTCCCAATGGGAAACATTGTTGTGCCGGGTTTTTGATGTGACCAATTGAAAAGAGGCGAAGATATGGGTATCATCCCTTCCAGGAACCTGCCGGAACAACGGCGGGAGCACGGCGATATCGTATATTTTGACAGGGGCGCCCTCACCGGGCAGGATGGCCGCTCGTACTTGCGATTTGCCATTCAAACCCATTTTGTGCAGCGCAAAGAATCGCAAATCGCGTTGCTGGAGCGTTATGTGATGCCCCTGTACCAGCCCGGCGACGTGATAGCTTTCGGGGCTAAGGTGATGGCCATGTGCACCGACTCGGTGCGGGAGCGCAAGGATGTGCGGCCCGGCTTTTGGGCCAAGGGGCTGTGGCGCTTTGCGGGCATCAACCATACCGGCGTGGGCATGCACGAACCCCACAAGCTTCAGCTGGTGATCGACATCTGCGGCCTGCCCAGGGTACTGCTGGCGGCGGCGGTATCGGCGGTCACCCGGCCCTTTGGCATACGCGGGTTATTTTATCGCATCTGCGGCCAGGGCGTGGGCGGCATCGACGGTTTCTACTTCCGCTCCTCCTTTGAGGTGTACCGGGAGCTGGCCCTGATCAACCCCGACCGGCCCGTGGAGCTGTGCGACGAAATCGAGCAGGCCTTAAACATCCCCGTGATCCTGATGGACTCCAACGATATCGACCAGAACCAATTGGGCAAGTCGAAGGGTACCCCCCTGAGCGATGCCCAGATACAGGACGCGCTGGGGGACAATCCCTTTGGCCAGGGCGACGAGCTGACGCCCCTCATATTGATCCGGCCTCTGTAATACAGTATCACAAAGGGGGTTTCGGATGGGCTGCTTGGGGCGCGCGCTGCGCAGATTGATCACACGTTTGCTGCCATTCTTGCTGATCGCTTATCTGTTTGCCGAGCCTTTTTGGCTCAGCGAGGACCGGCGCACGCTGTTTTATGCGGATCTGCCGCCCGCCTTCGATGGGCTCCGGGTGGCTTTTGTCACCGACATCCATGCCGGCCCTTTTTTTTCGCAAGAGCGGCTTGACAAGCTGATCGGCCGCATCGACGCTTGGCATCCCGACGTGATTTTGCTGGGCGGCGACTACGCCACAGATTCGGACAGCGCCGTGGCTTTTTTTGCGGCCCGGCCCGGCTTTTCCGCACCTATGGGGGTGTACGCCGTGCCCGGCAATCACGACCGGGTGCTCCCGGAATCCAACCTGCTTCGTCTGCTGCAAGCTATGCGCGAGGCTGGGGTAACGCCCCTGTGCAACGCCATGGAGGTGTTGCGGGCGGAAGGGCAGTTTATCTATCTGGCCGGTATCGACGATTACGCGGTGGGCCATCCGGATATCCAGGGGGTGGCGGCAGCCAGCCGCGCCGACGGCTTTACCATTTTCCTGATGCACAATCCGGACGGCATCCCCGAAGCCCTGGCCGCCAGGGACATGAACGGGGCTCAAGGGTGGGCCGACCTGATCCTTTGCGGGCACACCCACGGCGGCCAGGTAACCATCTTCGGCCAACGGGCCCTCAGCGATATCAACCGGGCCACCGGCGAGCGTTTCCGCACCGGCTGGAAGCGGGAAGGCGGAGCAGATATATTGATCTCCAACGGCGTGGGCGCCACCCTATTGCCCATCCGTTTTTTTGCCAGGCCGCAGATCCACTTTTTGACGTTGCGACGGGGGCAGTGAAAGCGCCCTCCCGAACACCAGTTTCCCCTTCCATTTCTGTGCCAGTCTGTGATATAATACCACAACATACATAAGCGATTGTGATACTGAAACGTATGGAGAGAACATGAAACGACGCATTTTTGTGGGCATCTGGGCCGCGTGTGCGCTGTGCCTGGTTTTGTGTTGCACTACGGCGGTTGCCCAGGAGGAACACCGGGACATCACGCTGCTTTGCAAGTTTGAGGTGGGCCCCCTCAACGAGCGGGTAAATATGATGCTGGACGGCAATCCCCTCACGTCTTGGGAGGCCCCCAGCGGCGCGGTGCGGCACCTGCGCCTCTACAAACCCTCCGGCGTGGCGACCCTTAGCGTGCTGTGGGGCGCCAGGCCCAGCTACCTTACATTGTACCGGGAAGACAACAACTACTGGCCTTCCGTGATCGAGGATTACGGGCAGGCGGCCTCGTCCATGGATACATTTGTGTTGCCGGAGGCTGCGGGCGTTTACTACCTGCGTACGTCCCGGGGCATGAGCATCGCCGAGGTACGGGTGCATACCGGTGCGTTAAGCGAAAGCTTTTTTGCCACCCACGGTTATCCCCCCGGCGCTGTCAGCGAGTGGCCCTCCAAGCTGCGGGTTAAGCCGTTGCGCCGCTCCGATCACAGCAACCGGGTATATAACATGAAGGTGACACTCCACGCCCTGGGATACGAAGTAGGCAAGATGGACCGCGCATTCAACGAGACCGCTTACATGTCGCTGATGGATTTTCAGCGGGCCGTGGGCTTATTCCCCACTGGCGTGTTGGATTATGCTACACGTCAAGCCCTCCAATCCCCCCTCCCTGAGGCGGTGCGCTACCTGGAGCCGCACCCAAACCAGGCGCTGATGCCACGCACAGCCAGCGCCCTGGTGAAGTTTATGATGGACAAAGTGGGCAGCGCGTACCTGTACGGCGCATCGGGCAGGGTCTCCTCGCCCACCTATCGCGCCATCGTCAAGAAGCAGTATGACGAGTACGATCATGTGATCACCAACTACGTGTATCGCTACGACGGTATCGAATCCTACGATTGCATCGGCCTGTTTAAGGCGTTTTTAGATGCCTCCGAGGGGCCTTTCCCTTCGGATTGGCGCACCAATGTCAGCGGTTCCATCAAGCGCTGGATGACAAAACCGGAACCCATCCAAACCATGCCCCGTGAGCCCGGCATCATCCTGCTGCAGCAGAACATAGGCACGTCCAGTTTTATGCATGTGGGCTTATATGTGGGCGACGGGCTGTGCGTGCACGCGCGGGGGCATCGATACGGCGTGGTGGTGGAGCCAATGCCCCAGCTGTGGACCCATTGGGCCAGGCCGATTTGGCTCACCTACGATCTGCCCGAGGAGCCCCCGGTGGAGTGGCCGCCCTATATGCCCGTGGGCGAGCGGGTGCTGGTGGACACCTCCACGGGCAACGCGCTGAACCTGTACAACAGGCCCATATCCAAGCGCAAGCATTGGTCGGGCCTGCGCATCCCCAACTACGTCGAGCTTGTGATATTGGAAGTGCCCGAAAATGACCCTTATTACCGCAAGGTATCCATGCGCACCTCCCGGGGCGAGTTGCACACGGGATATGTGTTCGCAAAGGACTTGTCCTTGCTGGATCCGCCGACGCTAGCGGGCGATTGATCCCGGTAGGGGCGGATTCCATATCCGCCCTGACCACCATACCCACCCAAAATATGGTGTTCAAGGCAAACGAATCCGGGAAAGGGCGAAAATGGATTTCGCCCCTACAGAAACGGCGTGCCTGCCGGATATTACTACCGCACGGAACCCTCAATGGCCCGCGCCAGATACGGCATGGCCGCCAGCGCCTGTTCCAGGGTGTTTCCGTTATTGCCAACCTCGATGAGCACCGCGCTTTCCGAAAAATGCTGGTTGTACCGCTGGCTCTTGATCAGCACCGGGCGCGCAAGATTTGGAATTTGGGCGTTGAGAGCGTCGGTGATGGCCTGGGCCAGCTGTAGGTTCACCTCCCAGTTGGGCTTTTGATCGAAGCCCACGCCGGTTTGCCCCGTGCCCTTGCCGATCACAAGGGAGATGCGCGCCATCTCCGTGCCGTCAATCGTCACGGTGTTGGTGTTTTTCATATTGCTGTTGTAGGCGTCGCGATGCAGATCGATGTACAGATCAAAGGTCTCGCCCTGCTGGCGGTACGCTTCTAAAAGGGTCAGGGAGCGGCTGTAGGCGGTAGACAGGTTGGGCGGCTCCAGGTCGCTGGTATCGTGAACCACCTCCATGCCCAACTCCCGCAGATATCGGGCCAGCTCCGCTCCCGCCCGGACCACGTTGTGTTCATGATCCATGGTGCGCCACTTTTGCGTAGGCTGGTAGGTTGCGTTTTCCGTGGGTTCATAGGCTTCCCAGGTGTGGGTGTGATAGATCAGCGCCCGCACCGGGCCGGTAGGCTGGGGCGTGCGGCGCACCACCTCGATCAGAATATCGCCGAAGACCGGCTCTTCTTCAGGCTCTGCAGGCGACAGCTCCTCAGGCGCGCCGGGCACGGGCGCGAACATATTGTCCGGCTCCTGGGTGGCGATCGAAAGCGCTAAGGCCGTTTGACCCTGTGTGCCCAACACCATGTCCGGCACGCTGTATACGATCATCAGCGAACCCGCCGCCAGCATAAACGCGGCCAGGCAAAGCACCGCCCTCGCGCCGGGGGCGGTGCCAAATAACGCCAAAAAACCTTTGGTAATTCGTCTCACACCACTCACCTCTAGTACAAGTTTATGATGCAACCTGTGATGCTATGCATTATTGCATCAACTCCAATATCTCCTGCCGATCCAACTGGGGCTGCAGCGCCTCGTTGATGCCGTCGGCTAATATGGCGGCCATGTGCTCCACCATGGCGTCCACCTCGCGGGGAGTGACCATCAGGTCGCCTAACTGCTCACTCACCACACGGGAGATCAGGGCGTCCAGCGCCTGTTCGTGCTGGCCGTCCTCCAGGTGCAAATCGTGGATCAGCAGGCCCAGGGCGTCCCTGGCGATGGTGGAGGCGTACACCACCATGGGCACGCCCACGGCCACCACCGGCACACCCAAGGTTTCGCGGGTGATACCCTGGCGGTGGTTGCCCACGCCGGAGCCGGGGCTGATGCCCGTGTCCGTTACTTGGATGGTGCAGCAGATGCGCTCCGATTCCCTGGCGGCCAAGGCGTCCACCGCCAGCACCGCCGCGGGCTGCACGTGGGTTACGATGCTGCGCACCATTTCGGCGGTCTCCATGCCGGTGATACCCAGCACCCCGGGCGATACCGCGCTTACCGCCCGCAACCTGCCCCGTAGGGACGCCGGAACCGCCTCGCCCAAATGCCGGGTTACCAGCACGGCGTCGGCTACCCGGGGACCCAGGGCGTCGGGGGTGACCCGCCGGTTGCCTAGGCCCACCACCAGCACGTCGCCCTGATCCGGCAGCATGGGGCGGATGATCTCCGCCAGCTGTGTGCTCAGGTGCTCGCTCAGCGCGGGCTCCGGCTGCACAAATTGCCTGCACCCCAGGGTGACGTAGGTGCCGGGCGACCGGTTCAGCGCCGCCGCCCCCTCTTGGGAGATGATGCGAACCACCGTCTTGGTCACCTCGCCGTCGGGTATCTCCTCCACCTCGACGCCGGGCAAATATTCCGCGTGCCGAGAGGTGCGCGCCTCCAACGCCAAGTCCGTCCGCAATGGCCTCATGCAGCCGCCTCCCCATCCTTCTTTTTAGACACAAAAAAGCCGCACATGGTTGTATCTCTTTTACTCCTTCATCTTTGGATTAAACAGCACCGAAAACAGATACCCAAACAGCACCGCCGCCGCGATGCCCCCTGCCGTGGCCGCCACCCCGCCCGTAAAAGCGCCCAGCAGCCCCTTCTCCCCCACGGCTTTGATGGCCCCATCCGCCAGCGCAAAACCAAAGCCGGACAGGGGCACCTTGGCCCCCGCGCCCGCAAACTCCACCAGCGGCTCATACAACCCAAGCGCGCCCAACACAACCCCAGCCGTCACATACCCCACCAATATCCGCGCCGCGGTCAGCTTGGTGCGCAATATCAGCAGCTGGCCGATGGCGCAAAGGACCCCGCCGATCACGAATACCTTCAGATACATCCATAACCACATTGGGTAAACCTCCCTTTTAGTGTACTATGTGCGCCGCGAATCAAGCGCAGGGCCTGCCGTACCTGTAGGGGCGATTATCAATCGCCCGCCAACCTTTTCGGGCGATTAATAATCGCCCCTACATCATTGCCCTGCTTTGCACATTTACACGTGTTCTAACACGACAGCGTGAGCAATACCGGGAATCGTCTCCCCCTGCAGGCTGCTCGTAGGGCTTAGCAGCGCGCCCGTGGCCATAAACAGAATGCGCTTGAGTTCGCCGGTGGATAGCTGCGTCATCAGCATGCTATTAAGCACCGCCGCCGAGCAGCCGCATCCGCTGCCCCCGCAGTGGGTATCCTGCTCCGGGGCGAATATGGCCATGCCGCAGTCCATGCTGCGCTTTTCGGGCACGGGCACGTTGGCCCGGCGCATCAGCTCCAGCATCAGCTCCCGGCCCAAGCTGCCTAAATCGCCGGTGACGATCAGGTCATAGTCCTTGGCGGTGAGCCCGGTATCGGTGAAGTGGGCGCGCAGGGTGCCGGCAGCGGCGGGGGAAGATGTCAATATAGGGCTATGGGTTTGTTTTGTAGCATTTCGCCTTGGTGTGGAAATACTCGCATTTTCGTGCTATACTGTGGTCGATGTTTGGCAGGGGCGGGGCATTTCACCCGCTTCGCGGATAACCGTTGGCGCGGGTTTTCCAAGGGGTGCTGACACAGGCTCCACCGCCATTGGCGGTAGGGCGCCAATAAAACTGGTAGGCGGTGCAAAATGAGTGAATGGCACGAGATAACTAACGCAGAAGACATTCATGGATTGCTTGAATTCTATGGTGGCTTCCATGATTCTTGTATTAAAGAACTTAAATATGTAAGTGGTGCCGAGGTCAATAACAATAGAGCTTTGCGTTTTGGCGAATCAAAAGACAGGATAGTTAATATCACTTTGCAGAGACAGTGGCTTCCAATTTCGATAGAACTGCGTTTTGTTGGCATGAGAAAAATGAATATTGTTGGATGGCAGCGGAATTACTTCTGTGACATTTTTGATTGCTATCTGGCTATTCATCATGACTTGGTTGCAGGGTTGGATGACGAGTTAATTGTTTGGGCTGACAATGAGGGTTTCAATCCAAAAAATATATTCGATAGGGATATATTGTCAGAACCGGGCACGTCGTTTATTGTAGCCGAAAAGCTGTCGTGGCGCAAACTATGAAAGAGCCGGCGTGGACTCTTCGAGGAAAAACGTCGCCACTGGCTGCTCTAATAAATCGCAACAGCCTGCCCCTGATTCAACTCAATATACTCGGCGGCTTGCGCAAAAGCGTCTGCAAAACATAAGTTGATGGTGAGCGCGCCGCCCTCGTGCACCTGCACGGAATCCACCAGTTCCACCAAAATCTCACGGGTCAGCTCCTGCAGATTGCCGTGTTTGGTAAAGGCCGCTAAAAAGGCATTGCTGCCGTCCACGCCGTTCTCGGTTTGGTTCAGCTCGGCCTGGATGCGGCGGATGGCGGTTTCATGCTCGTTAAGCTGCGCGTCAAACTGGAAGCGCAGCTTTTGAAACTCCTCCTTGGAGATATCGCCGTTTTTCCAGTCGGGATACAGGGAGAGCTTCATGCGCTCCACGGCTGCCCTTTCCTTTTCTTTGGCGCTCAGCGCCCTCATCAGGCGCGCGGTGTTTTTGTTGGTTTGCCCGCTTTCGTTGATCAGGGTGATGAGCTTGTCCATCTCCACAGCTAAGTCGATCTGTTTTTTCAGCGTTTCCAAAAGGGCGCGCTCCACTTTGTCGCTGCGGATGGTATGTTTGGTGCAGGCTCCCTTTTGCATCTTCTTGAAGGTGGAACAGATATAATAGCAGTAGTTTTGATAGGGCTGGGAAATTAGCTTTCGATTCATAGCCCTTCCGCAATCGGCGCACTTCATGAAACCCGCCAGCAGGTACACCCGGCTGCTGTTGGGGGCGGCGCGCATATCTCGGCCAAAAAGAGACTGGGCCTTTTGAAAGACCTCTTCGGAGATGATGGCCTCATGGGTATCGGCGACGATGATCCAGTCCTCCTGCGGGATCGCCACCGATGCTTGCACTTTATAGCTTCGGATTTTGTTTTTTCCTTGAACCAAGCACCCTGTATACACCCGGTTGCGCAGGATGCGGCGCACCGAGCTGTCCGGCCACAGCAGGTCGTTCTTCTCACCGTTGGAGTGCATGTACCGAAGCCCTTGGCTGCGCTTGTATCCGGTGGGGTTCAAAATGCCCAGCATGTTCAAATGCTTCGCGATGCCGATGATGCTCATGCCCCCGATAAACCAATCGAAGATATCCCGCACCACCGCGGCCGCTTCCTCATCGATGATCAAATGATTGTGATCGAGCGGGTCTTTTCGGTAGCCGTAGGTGGCGAAGGAGCCGATAAATTTGCCCTGTTTGCGCTTTAAGTCCAAGGAACTGCGCACCTTGTTGGATATATCCCGGCAGTATTCGTCGTTGATGATGTTTTTGAAGGGTACGATCAGGTTATTCATGGCCTGTGGGTTTTTGACGCTGTCGAGCATATCGTTCACCGATACAAAACGCACATCCATGAAGGGAAAGATTTTTTCGATGTACTGGCCTACCTCGATGTAGTTTCTACCGAAACGGGACAGGTCTTTGACAACCACACAGTTGATGACGCGGTTTTTCAGGTCGTCCATCATGCGCTTGAAGTCCGGCCGGTCAAAATTCGTGCCGGAGTATCCGTCGTCGATGTACACATCGCTTAGCAGCATATCGTTTTCCAGGGCGACGTATTCCAGTAAAAGGGAGCGTTGGTTGCCGACGCTATCGCTTTCCTCCTTGTCCCCATCCTCTCGGGACAGGCGCACGTACAGACCGGTGCGCCATAGGCTTTTTTGAACCTGGCCGACCACGTCAGGTTGTGCGTATTTGCTTATTCTGGGCATTCGCATACCTCCATCAAACAAATGGATGGCAGCATGTTACGGTGTGGAATCTATACGGCCCGTATTGTAGCACACTGCGCTCCCCTTTCCAATGGTAAGAGGAGCCACCAGACGGGACAGCCGCTCTTGCAAAGGCATACCCTGCTCGTTATATTGCACCTTCACCACGGTATCGTTGACCCTAAAAAGATAAGGATTGCCTACATCGGACACAAACTGCTTCATTCGTTCATGCACCGGGAGATTGCGATTCACATACAGCTTTGAAATGTCGGTTAAGTCCGGCGTGGCGCAGGCTTGGATGTCTGCGGAGCGCATGGAGGCCAGCTGACGGGGAGAAAGCATTGTATCACTGATCCTTTCCATGCTAGGGTAACCAAATCCGTATGCTATAATACATTGTAACCATTCTGTGAGACGGGCGGTATTCATAGTACACATCCGTACATAAAAGGAGCGTGCAGCTTGCCAGAAAATGCGCTTACACAAGAATTGTTGACCCTATGGATAGAAACGTACAAGGACATGGTGTATCGCATCATCCTCAATAGGGTGAAACATCCGTCGGACGCGGACGACATTTTTCAGGAAGTCTTTGTGAAGGCCGTGCGCTTCGGCCACACGCTTGTGGGAAGGGAGCCGGAGCACATCAAGCATTGGCTGATTCGCGTAACGGTTCAGCAATGCAGCACGTGGTTTCAACGGTGGAAGAAGGGTGAAACCGATTCCTATGAGGAGAATCTGGAATCGGGGAAGTGGGGTGGGCAGACACGTGAACCCCATGTCCTGATGGCCAATGATGAACTAACAAACCTTCGCGAAGAAGAGTTGGCGCAAGCGCTTCAAAGGCTGTCGCCCGATCACCGGACAGTCATCTTTTTGTATTACTACGAGCAACTGCCGCTTCAAAAAATTGCGATGATACTGGGGCAAAAGGAGAACGCGGTGAAACAAAGGCTGTTCAACGCCAGAAAGAAGCTGAGAATGTGGATGAATGGAGGAACCTATTGTGAAGGACGTATATAAAGAAGCCATGGATGCCATAAAGGCGCCCGATGCGCTTGTTGAAAAGACATTGAAATTGATGCTGAAAGAGCACAAAAAACTGGAAGGGACGCCGAAAGAGCACGCTGCCTTTGCCGACCTGAACCGGATCAAATCCGCGCCCAAAAAAACGCGCTGGATTACCCATGCCGCGTTGCCTGCCGCCGCGTGCCTGTGCATATGCCTGACTGTTATCGTGCCCCGCCTATCCAATCGCGAACCGGATGCGCATCACTACAGCCCGAGCCTGGAAACCCCGGTCCCCTCCCCCACCCCTACTCCTCCCATCACGCCCGCGCCAACACCTGCGCCTACCTCAGAGTCCACACCGGCGCCAAACATCGTAGAAGCGCTAGCCACAGACAACCTTGCTACGCGAAGCGGCCCGGCCACCGAATACAGGGAAACGGGAACGTACCAAATCAAGGGCGAGTATGTACGCTTGATCTCCCTCGCGTACGACAAAAACGGCGTTTGCTGGGTGCAATGCGAGGTTCTTTACGGAAACAAGCTGCGCCGCGCCTATACGGGTCTATCGCGCTTTGACACGTCTGCATTCGATCCAGGCAGCCTGCCCGAGGAAGGCCCAACCGATGATCGGGCCAAGGTGATCGCCACATCCAAGGCCATGTACGGCCCGGGTGACGGGTACGATACCTACGCTGCGCTGACGGTTGACAAGGGGCAGACCGTCACCGTGATTGCCGTTGAAAACGAGTATGCCCAGGTGGAGTGGACCACCTCCCTACAAAGTTATCGCGCCTGGGTTCCCGCCGATACCTTAGAATAACTTCGCTAAAATTCATTATAACCTTTTGGGTCGCGCCACGGTATTCATGGTGGGACAACAAATTGAGGAGGCGAAAGGTATGAAACGGTGGCGTCATTTGATCCTATGCTTGGGCTTGGTGGTTGTGCTCTTACCCCTGACGGTGCTTGCGGATAGCACGGCCGACGAGAATCCGGGCGGGTTTGCTCCTGTCGAAGGGTTGGCGATCGATAGGCTGGCAACCCGCAACGGCCCCGGTACCGAGTACAGAGAAACGGGAACCTATCGGGTGGAAGGCGAGACTGTACGCTTGATCTCCCTGGCGTACGACAAGAACGGCATCTGCTGGGTGCAGTGCGAGATTGCCTACGGAAACAAGCTGCGGCGCGTCTACACGGGGTTACACCGCTTTGATGCGGCCACATTCGATCTTGGCAACCTGCCCGACGAAGACTCGCTGGATGCCCAGGCTAAGGTTACCGCCACATCCAAAGCGATGTATGGCCCGGGCGACGGGTACGGCACATACGGCGTGCTGACGGTGGACAGAGGGCAAACCGTCACCGTGATTGCCATTGAAAACGAGTATGCCCAGGTGGAGTGGACGACCTCCATGCAAAGCTATCGCGCCTGGGTACCGGTCGACACGCTGCAGTACTAAACCAAAGGCAACCAATGAACCGGGCAGGAACCTTGAGCGATCGGGGTTCCTGCCGCTGTGGATGATCGGGGAGGTTTATATGAAACATGTTTTTGCACGGTGTTTGGTGGCGCTGATTTTCCTGGCAATGCCATTGGGTACATTGACGGAAGGTTATGTTTGGGTCATACCGCCGCAGTTTGACGATGCATGGGATTTTCGCGAGGGCTTAGCAGCAGTCATGATTGACGACAAGTGGGGCTTCATTGATGGAACGGGCCAGATGGTGGTGCCGCTGCAGTACGATGAGGTCAATGATTTTCACGACGGCATGGCAGTGGTCATAGTTGGCGATAAAAATCAGGTAATAAAGGCCGCCTTTGCCAAAGGAGGGGTGATTGACACAAGGACGTGGGTTTATGTATGGGAGTATGGTTTCATTGACAAGACAGGTAAAGAAGTAATTTCGCCGCAGTATGCCGGTGCAGCAGATTTTTCCGATGGCTTGGCAAGGATCAGGGTTCACGACGGGGAAACGAAAAAATGGGGCTTCATTGACAAGACGGGCAAAGAGGTCGTGTCGCCGAAGTATGACTGGGTAGAGGAATTTAACGATGGCCTAGCAATGGTTTTTATTGGCGAGGGGCGCTGGGGTGATGTGGACATCGTTGACGGAGGAAAATGGGGCTTCATCGACAAAACAGGCATGGAAATTGTGCCCATTGAGTATGCCAAAGTAGGCAAATTCCGTGAAGGCCGGGCAAGCATCATCAAAGACAATAAGCTGGGCTTCATTGATGAAACCGGCGCGGTTGTGATTCCCCTGACCTATGAGATCGATTGGCCTCCGCTCATGGCGTCGTATCGGGAGGTCATGCCCTATTTCTCCGAAGGTTTGGCGGCAATTTGGAATGGAAATATGGAAAGCGGCCCCTATGGCTATATCGATAGGAACGGCAAGGCGGTCATTCCATTCGAATATAGCTATGCCGCGCCTTTTTCCGAAGGACTGGCATATGTCAGTGAGGGCAGTGATTTTGAAGTTCACGCTGACGTTTTAGAGGGAAAATTCGGCTTTATCGATAAAACTGGCGAGGTGGTCGTTCCGCTGGTGTACGACTGCGATTATGAGGAACACGGAATCCTCCTGGAGGAGTACTTTGTCGGTGGATTTGCGTGTGTCGGTAAGGGCATAGCCTATGAGGCTATGCAATATGGCATGATCGACAGGACGGGGACAGTCGCTGTGCCCATTGAATATGATTGGATTTGGCAACATGGTTTCCATTGGAATTTTGATGATGGCTTGGCCCTCGTTGGGTTTGGTAATGATTCCTGGGGTTCGCAAACCTGGGAAAGCTGTGGCCTCGTGGACAAATCGGGCAAAGAAGTCGTCGCGATTGGCCGCTATGATGAAATAGCGCAATTTAGCGAAGGGTACGCACGGGTATGGCACGGAGCCATCAGGGGTCAGTTTAATGAACCCACGTATGGCACCGGCACGTATGGCTTCATAAACACAGCAGGCAAAGAGGTTGTGCCGTGCATTTTCGAAGATGCGCGTTCTTTCTCCGAAGGTTTGGCAGCGGTGAAGGTAGATGGAAAATGGGGCTATATAGCCATCACAGAGTAAGAATTAGCGACCATGTGGGAGGTTTATGATGAAACATGTTTTTGCACGGTGTTTGATAGTGCTGATTTTCCTGGCAATGCCATTGGGTACATTGGCGGAAGGTTATGTTTGGGTCATACCGCCGCAGTATGATGATATAAGTGATTTCAGCGAAGGCTTGGCGGCGGTCGAGATTGATGGCAAATGGGGCTTCATTGATAAGACAGGCGAGGTCGTTGTGCCACCTCGGTACGACAGTATGGATGGGGCCAACGTATATGGGTATGAAGATGTATGTGGTTTTCGCGATGGTTTGGCCAGGGTGCAGATTGGCGCGTGGAGCACAGGAAAGTGGGGTTTTGTTGACAAAACAGGCATGGAAGTTGTGCCGTGTATGTATGATGGGGTTGGTTCATTTTCTGAGGGTATGGCAGCGGTTTGTATCGGCGATTATTGGAGAGATGGAAAGTGGGGCTTCATTGACACGGCGGGCAGGGAAGTCGTGTCGCCCCAGTACGACTGGGTAGGGAATTTTTACGATGGGCTGGCAATGGTCTGGATTGGCGATCCTGCAACTGATTCTTTACGGGAAAAAGGAAAGTGGGGTTTCATTGACAAGACCGGTAAGGAAGTTGTGCCCATTGAATATGATAGGGCCGGCGTTTTCAGCGAAGGTTTGGCAGGCGTCATCAAGGACGGGTTGCTAGGCTTCGTTGATGAAACCGGCGCAGTTGTGATTCCGTTGACATATCCGTTTCAAGGCGAGTTGCTTTACCTAATGTCACACTATGATTATGATTTCATACCGTTTTTCTCCGAAGGCCTAGTTGCGATTAGGAACAATAATGAGCCAAACGGCCAATATGGGTACATCGACAGGGAAGGCGATATCGTCATACCGTTTGCATATGACTATGCCGCGCCTTTTTCCGAAGGACTGGCGTATGTAAGCAAAGGCGGAACCTTTATACAAGACGATGCCGCTGAAGACGCAAAGTTCGGCTTTATCGACAGGACTGGCGAGGTAATTGTGCCGCTGGTGTATGACTGTGATTATTCGCCGGAGCATGGCTTTCCCATCTACGATCAGTTTTTCTCCGGTGGATTAGCGCGGGTCAGCAAAGGAACAGTGTATCAAGACATGAAATACGGCATGATTGATAAGACGGGTACGATCACTGTGCCAATCGAATATGATTGGATCTGGCTAGGTGGGTGGCATTGGAATTTCGATGATGGGCTGGCCCTCGTTGGGTTTGGCGATGATTACTGGGGCTGGGACTACTTGGAAAGCTGCGGTCTCGTAGACAAAACCGGTAGGGAAGTTGTAGCGGTTGGCACCTATGATGGGATCATGCCCTTTAGGGAGGGGTTTGCACAGGTATGGCATGGCGGCGAGGGCAAGTATTATCGTTCCGGCGCACATGGCTTCATAAACACAGCGGGCAAGGAAGTAGTGCCGTGCATCTTCGAAGATGCGCTTTCTTTCTCCGAAGGTTTGGCGGCAGTACTGATGGATGGTAAATGGGGCTACATAGCCATCACAGAGTAAGAATGAACGACCATGTGGGAGGTTTATGATGAAACATGTTTTTGCGCGGTGTTTGGTGGCGCTGCTGTGCCTGACAATGCCTTTGAGTGCATTGGCCGAAGGCTACGTTTGGGTGATATCTCCGCAATATGACTATACATGGGAGTTTAGCGAAAGCCTGGCTGCCGTCAGGGTTGGCGATTGGAAAACGGGAAAATGGGGCTTCATTGATAAGACAGGCGAGGTCGTTGTGCCACCACAGTACGACAGTGCAGGGAGTTTTCGCGAGGGCCTGGCGATGGTCATGATCGAAGATGAGGAAACGGAAAAGTGGGGCTTCATCGACAACACAGGTAAGGAAATCGTGCCGCCGCAGTACGACGATGCAGGGAGTTTTCGCGAGGGCCTGGCTGCGGTCATGGTTGAGGGAAAATGGGGTTTCATTGACACGACGGGCAAGGAAATCATTTCCCCGCAGTATGACAATGTATATAGCTTTCGCAACGGCTTGGCAATGGTCATGGTTGGTGATGCGGATCGGCCAGACGTATGGGACGTCTTCGACGATCAGAAATGGGGCTACATTGACAAGACAGGCACGGAAGTGGTGCCCATTGAATATGACAGGGTCGGCGAATTCCACGAAGGCAGGGCGTGCGTCATCAAGGATGGTAAATTGGGTTTCGTCGACGAAACCGGCGCGGTTGTGATTCCGTTGACCTATGAAAGCCCTTTGCCTTCGCTTGTGGCATGGTATCAGGATATTACGCCATTTTTCTCCGAGGGCCTAGCCGCGATCTGGGGCGGCGATGCGCACGGCAACCAATATGGCTACATCGTCAAAGAGGGCAATGTGGTCATTCCGTTTGAATATGGCTATGCCGCGCCTTTTTCCGAAGGGTTAGCGTATGTCAGCAAGGGCGGAGCGCTTATATTGGACGATGCCGATGAAGATGGGAAATACGGCTTTATCAACAAAACCGGCGAGGTGGTGGTGCCGCTGGTGTATGACTGCGATTATTGGGGTTGGGGAATCATCAACGAGGAGTTTTTTCACGATGGATTTGCGACGATCAGCAAAGATACCTCGGAAGACATGAAATATGGCATGATTGACAGGACAGGCACGGTCGTTGTGCCCATCCAATACGATATGACTTGGCGTTTTATCAATGGGCTGGCGCGCGTCGGTTTCGGCTGCTTTAACGATTGTTGCATTTTCTGGGAAAGCTGTGGTCTGGTGGACACAACGGGCAGGGAAGTTGTCGCGATTGGTCGCTATCATGAAATAGGGTCCTTTCACGAAGGGCTCGCACGTGTGTGGAGCGGCGCTGACAAGGATGGGTATGGCCAACGCGAGTATGGCACCGGCACACATGGCTTCATAGACACGACGGGCAAGGAAGTAGTGCCGTGCATCTTCGAGGATGCGTTCTCTTTCTCCGAAGGTCTGGCTGCGGTGAAGGTGGATGGAAAATGGGGCTATATAGCCATCACAGAGTAAAAATTACGATCAAGTGGGAGGTTTTCATGATGAAACATGTTTTTGCGCGGTGTTTGGTAGCGCTGCTGTGTCTAGCAGTGAGTTCGGGTGTCCTGGCGGAGGGTTATGTTGAAGTTATTCCGCCGCAGTATGACAGGGCGCGTGATTTTAGCGAGGGTTTAGCGGCGGTGAAGATCGGCGACAAATGGAGCTTCATTGACGCGACGGGAAAGGAAGTTGTGCCGCCGCAATACGATGAGGCGGAGGATTTCTGCGAAGGTTTGGCAGCGGTCAGGATCGGCGATTCGAAAACCGGAAAATGGGGCTTTATTGACAAGGCGGGAAAGGAAATAGCGCCTTGCACATATGATGAAGTAAGCTATTTCTCTGGAGGAGTGGCACTGATCAGGGTTGGCGGTTGGAGCACGGGAAAATGGGGCTTGATTGACACGATGGGCAAAGAAATCGTGCCACCGCAATATGATATAATGTACGGTTTTTACGATGGCCTGGCCATGGTTGGGCTTGAGAACGACGATGGAGAGATGCTGTGGGGTTTTGTGGATGAGACGGGCCGGGAAGTGATTCCCTGTCACTATGAGCGGATAGGCAACAAAGAAGAAGGTATTGGGGAGCAGGACAGCAACGTTTTCTCCGAAGGCTTAGCCTACGCCAAGACCCCCGGCGGTTGGGGCCTTATCGACAGAACCGGCGCGGTTGTCCTGCCCCTTGCGTTGCAATACGGCCTGGCCGGGGAACTGCGCGAGGGATTGATAGCGGTCATGGAATCTGCGAGCTATCCCGATAGGGAATGGGATGAAGAGGACGTTGACTATGAGCATACCTATTCCGCCAAGGTTGGTTTCATCGACATAACCGGCGAAGTGGTGATCCCATTGACGTACACATGCCCTTTTTATGCGGGAAACGGTTGCCTTGACCCTCAATACCTGATGCCGGAGTTCTCCGAAGGGTTAGCCGCCGTCATGAACGGCGACCGGCAGGATTCGCACCCCTTCTTGAAAAACAACGGCAAATTCGGCTATATCGACAGCAAAGGCGATGTGGCCATACCCTTTGTGTATGACTATGCCGCGCCCTTTTCCGAAGGACTGGCATATGTCGTACAAGACGGGAAATTCGGTTATATCGACAGGACCGGCAATGTCGTCATACCCCTTGCGTATGATTGCGATTACTATTATGGCTGCGACGACGCGGACGGGCTCATCGACGAACAATATGTTACCGGCGGGCTGGCGCGTGTCAGCAAAACAGACTCCGAAGGGCGCATGCAATACGGCTTGATGAGCCAGACCGGCAATGTCGTGGTTCCAGTTGCGTATGGCTGGGTTGGTCTGCCCCCGGCTGGACCGGCGATGATCTATTCCGGCGACAGCTGGGACCGGTGCCCTACAGGCTTTATCATCATCGCGGACGATGAAGTGGTTGTGGTGGACAGCTATGAGAACGCAAGGGCGTTTTCCGAGGGTTTGGCGGCGGTTGGGTTGGGTGAGTGGAGATCGGAGCAATGGGGTTTCGTGGATGCAACGGGGCAGGAAATTATCCCATGCGTTTTCGACGATGTGGGTGATTTCTCCGAAGGTTTGGCGGCGGTGTTGATAGATGGAAAATGGGGTTATATCGCCGTCGCGGAGTAAAAATAGAAACAGCCCCTTGACATTTGTCGAAAAAGGGAATATCATAACCCATGAACACGAGTTCATACGGAATCATCATTATAGCCGAAAGAGTGAAGATATGGCTTCCAGAAAAGACGTTGCCGTTCTTGCCGGTGTATCGGAGGTTACGGTTTCAAGGGTATTCAGCCGCAACGGCTATGTATCGCAGGTCACGGCGGAATTGGTAAAAAATGCGGCAAGGCAATTGGATTACCAACCCAACCCTATCGCTGTCTCCTTAAAGAACAATGCAACAAAACAGATTCTGATGATCTTGCCGGAACAGGATTTTGAAAATTCTTACTTCATTAATCTGTACAAAGGGGCCATCCGGTATGCGGAGAACGCCGGATACATGCTTGCCGTGAGTACGGACATGATGTTTTCTAAGATCTCCAAAAAAATGTTTGACGGCATCATACTGGCAAACTCCTCTTTTGCGCCGGATGAGTTAAAAGAGAATTTGCGTGTGCCCGCCACAGTGCTGAACTTTGGGGAGCAGAATCATTATCCGTGGCTGGAGAGCATCGTTGTGGATACCGGCTTGGCCATGGAGTTGATGATCGGCTATTTGAACGGGCTGGGCCATCGGCGGATCGCTTTTGCCATGCCCCGGCACACATTGATGAGCGGCACATCCTCCCAGCGTTATGTCCGGTACGTGGATCTGCTTGGCGGCGTATTCAAAAATGATACGGAAAAATATGTGTTTGGGCTTGACCATGCGGTGGCGGAGGAGAATCTGGTAAATTACTTCCATTATGGAAAGGTTGCCGCCGAACAGATTCACGCAAAAAGGCCGGACATCACCGCGGTGGTATGCTTTAACGACGAAGTTGCCCTTGGCCTGATCGGCAGGCTGCAAAGCCTTGGCATCCATGTGCCCGGGGATTTGTCCGTGGCGGGGATCGATGACATCCTGCAAAGCGCATACAGTTCTCCCACCCTCACCACGGTGAGGCTTCCGGCCATTGAGCAGGGGGAGGAAAGCGTAAAAAGGCTGATCAACCGCATCGCGGGAAATGACCCCCTTGCGAACGCGGCGTTCAACCTGGAGATTGTGCCTCGTGAAAGCACCAGAGGAGCGTGACCCCCATGAAAGAATGCAGGTATGAACTGATGTTTCCCAACGATTTTTTGCAGGCCGTACGTGAACTGCCTGTGTTCATCGTGCCCACGGGCCTGTTGGAATGGCATGGGAACCATTTGCCCTTGGGGCAAGACACGATGAAGGTCTACGGAATCTGCCTGGAGGTGGCCCGCAAACTGGGCGGCGGCATCGTGCTTCCCCCTAACTACTACGGCAGGCCGGGTTTTTCCACCTACGCGGGTACCCTCACCTATTCGGAGGAAGCAATGTACCCGCTGTTTTACGAAACCATGGAGCAGCTCAAAAAGGTGGGCGCAAAGGTCATTGCGATCATCACGGGCCATTACGGGCCCTGCCAAGTGGATTTCATCCAAAAAGTAGCCGACGATTTTGCCGCGGAAAACCCGGATATCCGGATCATCGCCAGGCCGGAATACGAGGGCGTACTGGTGGACGGGCAAACCCCCGGCGATCACGCCGGCAAGTGGGAGACGTCGATGTTTTGGTCGCTGTACCCGGACAATATTCGCTGGGAGACCTACGACACGAAAATCAACGATATGAAGCGCTACGAAAACGCCCCCCTCGATTATTATCAAGAAAGCGCAGATTGGGATTTCGGCGAGGATCTGCGAAGTACATCCTCCATAGCATTGGGGAAAAAGACGGTGGATGCCATATCCGACGCCATCGTTACGGCTATCCGAGGGGCAATGTCTGAAATTCTAAATGACTAAAATTTCGTCTTGACAATCGTCGGGCCGGATAGTATCATTTTGTATGAACAGGAGTACATATATGATAGATGCCAAATATGAACACGAGTCCATAACCACTCTATTCATAAAGGGCGGATGAAAATGAAAACACTCAAAAGCATGTGGGGCCACAAAGCCTTATACCTCATCTTACTCCCGGGACTTGCTTGGTACGTGATTTTTTGCTACCTGCCTATGTTCAACACCTCCTCCGGCGGCATTTTGTTGGCCTTTAAAGAGTTCCGCAACAATATGCCCTTCAGCGAAATGCAGTGGGTGGGGCTGAAGTGGTTTGAGCGGCTCATGAACAAACCGGATTTCTGGATTGCGCTGACAAACACTTTCAAAATCAGTTTCCTGCGGCTGATCTTTGAGTTTCCTATGCCGGTCGTGATCGCCATCTTGCTCAACGAAGTGCGCCGTTACAAACCCAAGCGCATTTTTCAAACCATCCTCACCTTCCCCAACTTCCTGTCCTGGGTGCTGGTGCTGGGCGTGTTGCGCGACCTGCTGCAGGTGAGCGGCCTGCTCAACGGACTGCGGGTGGCCATGGGCGCGGACCCGGTGAACTATCTGAACAACTCGGATTGGCTGAGCAATATGCTGATGGTGCTGCTCACCAATGTCTGGAAGAGCGCTGGCTGGGGCAGTATCATCTATCTGGCCTCCATCTCCGGCATCGATCCCTCCCTGTATGAAGCGGCCACCATCGACGGCGCGGGCCGATGGAAGTGCATCTTGCACGTCACCTGGCCGGGCATCCGCTCCACCGCCGTGGTGCTGCTGGTGCTGTCCTGCGGCAACATCCTCAACGCCGGCTTCGACCAATTGTTTAACCTAAGAGCCGCCCTGAACATAGAGCATTTGGATATATTGGACACCTACATTTATCGCTATGCCTTCGGGATGGGCAAGATGAACTTCGGATTTACGGTGGCCGCCGGCCTGTTTAAGTCGGTGGTCAACTTTGCCCTACTCCTCACCGCAAATAAAGCCGCCGGTTGGCTAAGCGGCGAAACGGTATTTTAGGAAAGGAGGAAAGCGCGATGAAATCTGCCAAACGCCCCATCCACACGATAGCCGATGTCTTGATCTACGGTTTTTTTATCGTTCTTTGTCTGCTCATTGTGATTCCGTTTTACAACATGGTGCTGTACTCCATCACACCATACAAAGAAGCCGTGACCACCCCGCTTTCCTTGCTTCCCAGGGGGTTCTCCACGGTTAATTACGAGATGATTTTTAAGGACGACCGCCTGGTCAGCGCTATGCTGATTTCGGTGTTTAACTTGGTGGTAGGCACCGCCATGGCCGTTGGGGTCACCATCACCATGGCATACCCTCTCTCGCGTGCGATCCCCTTCCGCAGGACACTTTTCTATTTCGGCATTTTCACCATGTTCTTTAACGCCGGCATCATCCCCTGGTACCTGGTGATGAGAGATATCGGCATGATCAACAGCCTCTTCGCGATGACGGTTCCGTCCATGCTCTCCACCTTTAACCTGATCCTGATGCGCAACTATTTCTTATCCATTCCCGACTCCCTGGAGGAGTCGGCCAGGATCGACGGGGCGGGCGACTTTATCATCATGGTGCGCATCTTCGTGCCCTTATCCCTGCCCATCATCGCCACCATCGGCCTGTTTTACGCCGTGTGGTTCTGGAACGACTGGTGGTATCCGCTGATGCTGATCCCCAGCCAGAAAATGATGCCGCTTCCGTTGTTCCTTCGCAATCTGGTGATCGAAAACAGCATCCGGATGGTCGATCCCAACATTGGCGGCACCACCGACTATCTCAAGACCACCAGCCGCGGGTCACAGATGGCGGCGGTCACCGTAGCCACCCTGCCGATACTGTGCGTGTATCCCCTCGTGCAAAAGTACTTCGCCAAGGGCATTATGTTGGGCGCTATCAAGGCCTGACGTGCAAATAAAATTTTTAGGAGGAAAAACCATGAGGAAGGCTTTGCTCAAAGGCTTGGCGCTGCTGCTCGTCCTGTCGCTGGGAATGGGGCTTGCACTGGCGGGTCACGCCGACGAATGGACGCCCCCCGCGGAGCACATGGACATTTCGATTATGCACTGGGATATCGAAACGTCCCTGGAAGACGAAGATGACGCTCTAAAGAAGTTCATCGAAGACAGATTCAACATCACCTTCGTTGGAAAGCCCGGCATCACTTGGGACAACATGTACGAGATACCGTTTAACTGGGCGGCTGCCGGCGAATTCCCGGACATCGTCAGCGGCGTCGATCTGGCCAGTTGGGGCGGTCAAGGCGAATGGATCAGGGACGGCTTGCTCAGGCCCATCCCCAGCGACCTGAGCGCCTACCCGAATGTTGCCGGAGTGGTGGCACCCAGCGATGTGCAGGTTTTCGCGGTGGATGGCGAGAACTACATGCTGCCGCGCGCGATGTATGCCGATCCCGGCTGGTGGTCCATGGATCGCGGCATCCTCAACCGCAAGGACTGGCGTGAAGCCCTCGGATTCGAAATTCCTGTCACCCAGCAGGACTTTATTGACCTCTGTGTCGCTTACGCGACCATGGATCCGACCGGCAAGGGAGCCGGATACACCAAAGGCCTGGGCGCCAGCGGCCATAACATGCCGTTTTCCCAAGTCTGGGCCTCCTTTGGATTTACCGACAACTACTGGGTGGTAAACGATGCGGGCGAGTGTGTCCTGCCCGTCTTTGAGAAGACCTCCTTGCCCTTGCTCGACTTCCTGCGCGAGATCAACAAAGCCGGCGCCCTGGATGTGGACTATATCACCGACGACCAGGAAACCGGGCTCCGGGAGAAATTTGCCCAAGACAAGGTTGGCATGGCCATGAACCAGGTCACGCCCGGTCATTTCTTCCATTTCATGACGGAGTGGGCCAAGGTGAAGGACGACGGCCAATCCTTTGTGGACGCCGTCGAGATCCTGCGGCCCCCGGTGGTGGAGGGAATCGACCAACCCGTTGCTTTCAGCGAAAAGTCCTTCTGGTCCGAAACCTATATCAGTGTGGACGTTGACGACGCAAAGATGGACCGTATCCTGATGCTTTTCGATTATCTGTATTCGGAGGAAGGCATCTTGCTGATGGCTTATGGGTTTGAAGGCCAGGATTGGGAGTTTGACGCGGACGGAAGCGTAGCGTTGCTGACCGCCGTCCACGAAGAGACCGGCGAACAATTGCGTGCGATCGACTTGTATAAGTTTGCCTGGAGCATGCAGTACCTGGCTCTATGGGGAGAAGGCACCCTGCAGTACACCAACCCGGGCTTCCCCGTGGGCATTCGCGAAATGTGCCAGGCCGAGCTTGAGTACCGTCTGGCCAATTGGAAACTCGACCCCGTTGACTGGGCGATCCCAGCCATCGACGTAGAAGAAAAGACGGAGTTCAGCGCTGTGGAACCCAGAGTCGAGTGGCCCAAAATTTTCCTGGACACCAGCGACAAGACCACCGAGGAACTGTTTGACGAAGCGTACGCCAAATGGATAGCCAACGGCTATCAAGCCGCTAAAGACGCGATGACGGCCGCGGCGGTTGAGTTGGGCTACATTAAGTAACCATTGAATACGCAATTGCACCTATAGGACGGTTATGCGGGCGACGAACAGTCGCCCGCATCATTCTGCGTTTTCAGAAAGCAGCATCAGTACCCGGAAGACAGCTCCTGAACGGATTCCGGGATTCTAAGCGTGTCCGCCTTCTCCCGCTGGCGCGCCTCCTCTACGATCTTCTGTGTGGCCGTGGCGCCAAAGCGCGTGCATCCCACCGCCCTGACGGCCAGCGCGCCGTCCAGGGTCCGCACGCCTCCCGCCGCTTTGATGCGCACCTTGGCCGAACAGGCCCCGCGCATGAGCCGCAAATCATGGATCGTAGCCCCGCCCTTAGCGTAACCAGTGGAGGTCTTTACGAAATCCGCGCCCGCACGCTCGCAAATCTCACAGGCTGTCTTTTTTTCATCGTCGGTCAAATAGGCGTTTTCAAAAATAACCTTCACGATGACGCCCCTTTTGTGCGAGGCATCGCAAACCGCCCGGACATCCGCCTCCACAAGGTCCAGGTCGCCGGATTTGAGGCGGCCGACATTCAGCACCAAATCCAGCTCCTCACAGCCCTGATCGATGGCGATTTCCGCCTCCCTGACCTTCACCTCCGTCAGATGATGCCCATGAGGGAAGCCGATGACGGTTGTGACCAAAACATCGCAGTCACGCAATACCTCCTTTGCGATGGTTACGTCGCACGGCTTCACGCACACCGTCGCGCAATCGTACGCCTTCGCAAGAAGGCACCCCTCTACAACTTCCTGCCTGGTCATATCCGGCCTTAAGAGCGAATGGTCGATCATTTTGGCGATCTCTTTGGCCGTAACCTTTGAACCCGGTTGCAGTATCATTCCTTTTCGTCCCTTCTATCTGTTTTTTGTTTGAAGAATATCCGGCGGTATCGAATCGGGGGCCATGTATCCCTTTGCCGGGTACTGTATGATTCGATCCAGCTCCCCAAAAAGTAAGGAGACGAAGTCCTGGCCCTTGGCGCCAAAGGCTTGGGCTTCCTCCTCAAAGGACGTCAGCGGCGGGCTGTTCCACACCCGGATGGCAGGATGAAGCCGCTGCATCGTTCTGTATACCCTTCGTTGCCTGTAAGGCGACGCCACCGCGATCACGCTGCGGATGCCCCTTTCAAAACAAAACGCCGGATCCGCCCGCTTAAGCATTTCGCCGCTGAAACGAATGTTTTCCCCGGTATTCGTGGACGCGCTCTCGATGAACACATGCTCCCTTGGTATGGCGGGATACCCTTGCGCCAACACCTGCCCAAAAACAACCGCCTCGGCATCGGGTAAGTCCGCCGTGCCCGCGCCGTATCCGCCCGTAAAAAGTATCTTTTTTGCGCGGCCGCTTTCATACAGCGCGCCGCACAGCTTGGGGATTCTCAGATCGAAATGCCCAAACCCGATCACCAGATCGGCTTTGGGAAATACCTCATCGCGAACGCTCAAATATTCGAATAATCGCTTGGCAGCGTTCATTACACGTCAACCCATTTTTCCTGCCGCGCCGATTGTACGATTCCTTCACAGAGCGTAAGCTCGCGCAGCCCGGCTTCGAACGTGGGAAAGTCCGGCACAGCGCCCTTCTGGAAACCTTCTTCGGCGATATAGCGATAGAGCTTGCCAAAGAACTGCTTGGACGTATCGGGGAACCCTTCGTTATGCCCGCCCGGAAACGCAACGATATCCCGGGCCTGGCTGTAGAGAAGCGATGGATCGCGCATCAGTACCTCATTGCTCTTGTTGCGGTAACCGATCCAAAGCTCGTTGGGCGTTTCGGAATTGTACCCCACCGCGGCCTTGCTGCCATAGATCTCAAAATAGACGCGGTTCTTGCGCCCTGCCGCCACCTGGTTGACGGTCAGCGATCCATGGGCGCCGTTATCAAAGCGCAGCAGCACGGTGGCGTAATCCTCGGTGTGGATCGCCACGTCCTGATAATCCTCGGGTGTGAGCAGCTTGCCGGAATAGGTCTCCACCGGCTTGAGGGGTTTCTTGCGAACCGGGTGGAATGTGGCAAAGTCCGCGCACACACGATTCACTTTGATGCCGGCCATGAACTCGATCAAATCCAGCCAATGGGAGCCGATGTCCGCCACCGCCCGGGATTCGCCGCAAAAATCCGGCTCCAGGCGCCAGTTATAGTCCGTGTCTAAAAACAGCCAATCCTGCTGATAGGAGCCGTTTGCCGCGAATATCCTGCCCAAATCCCCGTTTGTCACCATCTCCCGAATATGGTGGATCAACGGGTAAAACCGCACGTTGAAATGCATGGCGTTGACCCGCCCTTTTTGGTGAGCGATAGCAACCAGCTCTTCCGCTTGGGCGCTGTCCATCGCCAGGGGCTTTTCACACACCACGTGTTTGCCGGCGAGCAGCGCTTCCTTCGCTATGGGGTAGTGCAGGTGATTGGGCGTGCAGACATGGACAACCTCAATCTCCGGTTCCGCCAGCAGTTTTTTGTAGTCCCCATACGCGGCCCCAACGCTCAGCGCATCGGCTTTTTGCCTTGCGGTTTCTTGATTGACATCCGCCAGGGCAACCACATCCACATACCCAAGCCTGCGCATCGCTTCGATATGAACCGGCCCGATAAAACCCGTACCTATAACGCCAGCTTTTACTTTTCTCATTGACTATCCTCCTACTGATCCAACCGGCCGTGAGCCCAATCCAACAAAAACCCGATCAGTGCTTGCAGATGGGGAGAGGCCCCATTGCGCACATAATATCCCGATGTGGCCATCCCCAACAGGAGCGTCTGCTCCATAGGAAGCCCCGCAAGCGCGCCGTATACAAAACCGGCATTGAAGTTGTCGCCCGCCCCTGTTGTAAGTTTCGGGCGCTCACAGTATGGCCCCAACGCTTCGCAGTAACCATCCTCCGTGATCATGCAGGATGACTCCACAGGGTGGATCACTAGCGTATCGACGCATAGATGGGAAAACAAATACCGACTGAGGGTTTCCAAATCGGCGCTCTGACCGGACATGCCCAGGACTTCGGCGATCTCAAACGCTTCCTTTTTGTTCAGGCCCAGGGCCGTTTGATAAAACGCGCCAAAGCGCCCGATCAGATCCAGAGCGACCAAGATATCGCCGGCCTCACGCTTTTCAGGGTCTGCAAGATCGAAAAAGATCGTTGGCTTCAAAGCGCGTTTGCGCAGCCGCGGACAAACCTCGGCAAGCAGATGCTCCCATATCTGGCTCATATGGCACAGCATGGTCCAGTTTTCAAAGCCCACCAGCTCGCAGCTTTCGAGCAGTTCGGCCAGCCCTTCCACGCCAGACTTTTCGCAAAGGCTGCCCCAACTAACCTCGTTTAATGACTCGAGCTTGGAACTGATGATCTTGCCGTCAAAAAACTCGATCGCGTCCGTCCTCCCGGGGTTGGCGATGGGGATCATCCGGCAGCGCGCAGCCATCTCGCCAAAAACCGGATGGATGTCCGGCACGCCAACCGCGCCGATGTAGGTGATATCGTACCCGTACGCCATCAAGGCGTTGGCAAAGATCGGCCCGTTCCCCCCGAGTTTTTGGGTGAGGGTCACCATCTCAAAATTCGTGGAAAGCCCCGCGCTCTTTTCGATGCGCCGCCCGTATTCGGCCATGGACGCAAGGCGCACGTAATCATCTGTGCCCAGGCGCTTATCCACGACATGCACGATTTCGTCTACAAACCCGTCAAAGCCGATGAACGCTTTGATCTTTTGCGGGGGCAAGGCCGAAAGGCTTTCGGCGAGCGACAAGAGCGCTTGTTTCTGTTGCATCCGGTCCCCCACGTCAACCAATGTACTGGTTCATGAAATGCTTGGACAGGCGGATCGCCTTGAGCCTGTCCTCAAGGGTATTCTCAAAAGCCCGGTCCTCGATTTCCATCACCATGGCGCCGTCATAGCCCACGTCCATAAGGGCTGAAACGGTTTTGCCCCAGTCGATATCGCCCAGGCCCGGCAATTTGGGCGCATGGTATTCCAGCGGCGCGGCGAAGATGCCGGCGTCGTCATAACGTTCTTGGAACAATTTTGCGTCTTTGATATGGAAATGAAATAACTTCTCCTTAAATTCATAGATCGGCTTGATATAATCCATCCTTTGCCATACAAGGTGCGACGGATCGTAATTCAGGCCGAAATGATCGCTCTGGATAATGGAAAACATCTCGCGCCAGATGTTCGGGGACGACGCCAGGTTTTTGCCGCCCGGCCATTCGTCCTTATAATACATCGGGCAATTCTCAATGCCGATCCTTACATCGTGATCCTCGGCGAACTTTACGATATCCGGCCATACCTTTTTGAATTGCTCCATGTTATCGGCGATGGGGCTGAGGGGATCCTTGCCGATGAAGGTATTCATGTTGGAAAGCCCCAGCATTTGGGTTGCTTTGATGCATTTTTTAATGTGTTCGATAAAGAGCGCTCGCTGCTCCAGGTTTGCGTCAAGGGGATTTGGATAGTATCCGATGCCCGAGATGCAGACATTCTTCTTTGCCAAGTACCCGTTGATCTGCTCCGCCTTGCCTTTATCCATCGTTTCGGCGTCCACGTGGGTTACGCCCGCGTACCGCCTTTCGGATTTTCCCCGTGGCCAGCTCATCATCTCAACGCAGGCAATTCCATTGTCTGAAGCAAAATCCACCACTTGCTCAAAGGAATACTCCGCCAGTATCGCGCTCACAAAACCAAGCTTCATGGATGCACAGCCTCCCCTATTTTCTTTGACGAAACAACGCCATCGGCACATGCCAAGTGTTGCATACATTATAATAATGTTTTTTGCCATTTGTCAATTGTGTCTCTCATAAAACTTCTCCCATTCATCGCGCAACTACATACGAAAGGAGCCATTTTTAGCTACAGCGGGTATCCATTGTGAAGTGCCGGCAAAGATTAATCGTACTTTAATAACCATAAACTCGCAGAAAATGTAGACTTTTTTCGCATGTGATGGTACTCTGGTGTTGCGAATAATTCGGGTGCTCTTTTTGTGCAATCGAAACATGTGAAGGGATTGTAGGAACATGAATAAGCAACAGCAACCGGAAAAGAAGGTAAGGTTCTATCACACAAAAGGATTCCGCGGGCTGATAGCCGTGGCGCTGGCGGTGATACTGCTGGGCAGCGGCGCCATCGACAACATATCGTCCCTGTTTGCCACCGATGAAGGGGTGCTGGATGCATTCGAAGAAGCGCCTATGCCCGCACCTCAGCCGGAGCCCACGTCCCAGCCTGCGGCAGAGCAGGGGTCAGGGGATAGGGATCAGGGGATAGAGGAGAAGGGCGAGACGGAGTCCGCCTCCGAGCAACCGGATGAAGAAGGGTTCGTTGAAGAGGAAGAGGAGCCTGCCGAGCCCGATTCCACGGACGAACCCACCGCCAACCCGGGCAACCCCCTTGCCCAAGCCATCGCGGCCCGGGGCATGGCGTATGTGCGGGTGGACGGCGACGTGTTCTCCTCGGCGGCTCTGCGGGAGCGGGATCGCTTGGGCCGGGCCGGCGGCATCGCCATAGCCGCCCGGTACAATGAAGCAAAGGACGAGGAGCCCGCCACGGTGAAAATCGCCCTTGCCACCGCCGACGCGCTTGTGGAGGGTTACGTGAACGCCGCCTCTGTGATGTTGCTGGACTATGAAGCGACCATCGCGGAAATCG
>Ga0123353_10000373_pt1 | contig 54919 bp, 55 predicted proteins | sample TergutLab28metaG_3_FD_92763 | JGI IMG/M metagenome (GOLD analysis project Ga0123353, IMG submission 92763) | Labiotermes labralis P3 segment gut microbial communities from Petit-Saut dam, French Guiana - Lab288 P3 | ecosystem: Host-associated > Arthropoda: Insects > Digestive system > Gut ... | reverse complement strand
TATAACCTTGATGTTATTATAGCAGTCGGTTATCGCGTAAAATCGCACAGAGGGCTTCAATTTCGCAAGTGGGCAGCAGAAGTATTAAAAGAGTATATACGGAAAGGCTTTGCCTTGAATGACAGCCTGCTCAAAAAAGCAGGCGGCGGCGATTATTGGAAAGAACTCTTAAACAGAATAAAAGATATTCGTTCATCCGAAAAGGTTTTGTATAGGCAGGTACTGGATCTATACGCAACAAGCATGGATTACGACCCTAAACAGCCTGAAACAATAAAGTTTTTTAAGATAGTTCAGAACAAGCTGCATTATGCTGTAAGCGGACAAACTGCCTCTGAACTGATTTCAGACAGAGCTGATCACACAAGACCATTTATGGGATTAACGGCTTTTGAGGGCTTTCGTCCAAGAAAAGACGAAATAGTAATAGCAAAAAACTATTTGAACGAAGACGAGCTTTTAGACCTTAACAGTATGGTTTCTGCGTTTTTTGATCTTGCAGAAATGAAAGCACGGCGTAAAGAGCCGATGTATATGAAAGATTGGGTGGCTGAACTTGATAAGTTTTCCTCTAATTACGGCAAGGGTGTTTTGATAGGTGCAGGACGTATAACGCACGAGCAGGCAATTGAAAAAGCCGAAGCGGAATATGACAAATATAAAATGCTGGCTGCTGATGAACTATCACCAGTAGAGCGTGCCTACTTAGAAACATTGAAAGACACTCAAAAGCGGATTGAAACAAAGACAAAGTCGAATAAAAAGGGTAAGCAATGAGCAGGATTGAAAAGATGATTGATGAGCTTTGCCCTGATGGAATGGAATCTAAGCCGTTAGATGAAGTAGGTTTGTTCACATTATTTAAAAAAAAAATTTTGTGATAGAATAACTCTGATAGGTGAGAATATGAAGTTTGAGTGAAAAGAATATCATACAAGTGTTTCAGAAGAAAAACTAGCATATGAAAATTCTCTGGCTTTTTTCGCTAACTCAATCAGTTCAGCATTGTTCATTTTTACTTCCTTAATTATTATCTTGTGCGCAATTCAAAACCTTGCGGCACAAGTGCTTGCATCTACCCAAAACTAATCCCAAAATTTGTCAACTTTGTTTGTGTGGAATAATCTCTCTTCACATCCCTGCCCCTTTCAGGAGTCATATAGTCATAGCCTGTCAGCATATTTCTTCTAATCATAACAGCAGCATTGAATAACTGCTTATGATCCTTCAGCTTGTCTTCCTGCTCTTTTAAATCTTCGTGACTTATAAGAATTGCACTGTCAAATTTCGGATTCTTGTTTTCTAAATAAATTTCTCTAAGAGCCTCCTCTGCAGCAGATAAAATATCTGTAAGTTTTACAATAGCCTTTACTATTTTTGAGGGTTTCTTGATGTCATAAAACACCTCTTTAACCTCTGCGTCTTCTGCCTCATCGCTTTTCTGCTTTACAGACGGATACTTCTTTTTCATATCGTGCGCTATATCGCCCATGAATACTTCTCCTATGTCATGAAGCGTGGCATATTGTATACATTGTTTATACAGCTTAAGGTTTTCTTTATCTTCAGGCACAGACTGAAACATAATATCCAAGAAATAGAACATAAAGAAAGAATGCTCCATAAGATTGTTTCTGCTTTTAGCCTGATTTGTTTTGCCCCACCTTTTTATATCTTTCATTCCGTACAGAGTGTCTATCCTTTCCAGCATATTTTTTGCAAAAGCCCTGTTGTTATATCCGGCGTGTATTCTTCTTAGAATGTCAACAGCTTCTTTGTATAATTCTTTTTCGGCAATCTGATGTTTTACAGCTTTCATATCTTCAAGTCTTGCAGCCAGGATATTATCTGATTCCGATATGTCTTTATTTCTAAAGTATTCCTCTGCATAACATAAAATGTTTGCAAGCTCCATGATAGACTCTGCTTCCTTATCCGGCTCTTTAAGGTCATAGAATATTTCTTTGACTTCAATCTGCCCTGCTGCATCAAGTTCTTTTTTAAGATCGGTATACTTCTTTCTTTTTTCCATTGGAACATAGTGTGAATATACCTCACCTGCATCGTGCAGCATAGCATGCTGAACGCACTGTTTATATAATCTTAGATTTTCTTTATTTTCCGGAACAGATTTGAACATAAGATCTAAAAAATAAATCGCAAGGAAAGAGTGTTCCATCACATTGTTTCTATATTTATCCTTTTTCTTTTGTCCTCTCTTTATTTCCTTCATATTGTTTAGAAGGACTAGTCTATCTTTTATATTATCCATATCAATATTCCTTTCCGTATTTGTTTAGAGTTTCTTTTTTTGTATTCTGATATGCTGTTGGAAATGACGGTTTTTGCAGTATCCTGCTTCTTGCATCCAACGGCGTCCAATCTTTTTCAGCAAACAATCCTAGCTCTTCCGATACAGAAGTTACTCTGAAAGATTTAATGCCGGACGGCAGTATTCCGTTCGTAAGCACAGCATGTAATATCTGCCTTTGTGTAGGAGGTGCTTCCCACGACCAGTTCATTACGCTCTCTTTGTCATCATTTGATGTTAGTATTACAAAATATTCAGGTTCGCATTCGTCTTCAAAATCGTCATATGCCATCGTCATTTTAAGTTTCCTTTCTATGCTGCCAATACTAGTTTACTGTATTTATTAACTCTTCTCAGCGTAATGGGACAAAGCAGCTCTTCGAGAGCATCAAGATCCATAGTAAACTTCAAATCGCATTTGCTCTTAATATGATAAGCAACATTCGCTACCAGATTCCCTGCTGGATCACACAAAACTTTGCTGTTAATCTCCCAAGATAAATCCCCTAACGGATTACACACAACCGGAATGCCGCCTATATGATATTCTCTGTATTTATGAATATGTCCATGTATTATCAATGATAGGTTCGGCAATTCGTCTTTTATATATTCCTCTAACTCAGACGCATACAAAGTTCTTTTTCCCTTTTTAATATGCTTTTTAGATAGTGCCTGAGGAGACGGTGCATGATGAGTCACCAAAACAATTTTCTTGCCGTCAGCGGACAACTTGTCATGAACCGTTTTTATAAATGCCAGGGATTCATAAAACATGTCTGTTAAATGATCAGGAGTTAATTTGACTTTATTGCCGTTATCATCAAAATATCCTTTAGTAAACTCCTTGCGTTTTTTCAGTCTTTTCTCTATTTTCTGCTTTTCTTTATCTGTTATCCCTTTGGGAAGACGTGTATAATCTCCCCAGAGCGTACAACCGACAAACGCATAATCGCCTATAATTTTAACATCATTTTCGAGGTATGATATTTTAGAATCTATTGGAAATGCGGCTCGGTATTCGTCATGTATTTCTTGTATTGTTTTCCCTTCGTCATTGTAGAGGATATGATTGCCTCCTACAAAAATGACATTATTAAAATGTGAGTGCAAGAATTTCTCTGTGTCTTCACGACAATTAGCTACATCGCCGGCTATTATCGTCAGCGTATTTTTACTGCCGAAATCAAGATACGGCAGAAAGAACTCATTTTTATCAGCATGGAAATCTGAAGCTATTTGTATTAGCATAAAATAATATTACTCCTTAAAGCGCGGTTAAGCACAACCAGACAAAAAGGAGAACTTATAGTATCTCTATAATGTTACGCCTTAGGATATGTAATATTGGTTGTTTAATTACATTTTTGCCGTAATAAGTCAACTGTTTTTTTAATGTGAAGTTTAAATTTTGAAGATAGGATATAGGAAGATATATAGTTAATAAAAGAGGTTGTGTTACACTGAAACAACTGTTATACGATTAGATATGTTTTTTGGACTTTTTGAAGAGAAAAACGAAACGCAACCGATTGATTGTGCTGATTCCTAATCTCTTGGTAAGGACGGGGTCGGAAGTTCAATCCTTCTCGGCTCCACGTTTGCCGTTTATCTTACAGGTGTAAGATTTTAGGTTTATTCAAGTTCAAAGCACTGACCGCTCTCCTCAAATAGTCGGGCGAATGCTTGCCGTAGACTTTCTCAACCATAGCTTCGCTGTTACCAAGCAGGCGGGCAACTTCTCTAAGCGGCACGCCTTCCATAACCAGCCATGTAGCTGCTGTATGACGCAGGACATGGGGGCTTGCCTTTATGTTGCATTCTTTGCACAACCGCCGGAAAGCAGCTTTAATCGATACCACTCCCTTACCATTAAACTCAATCACATAATCAGTCTGGGCAACTTCTTTCGCTTCTTGTAAAGCAATCATGAGTTCATCGTTAATTGGCACAACAGCTCGCCTTTTGTTGCCCCAGCCTTTACCATAATTGATGATGCAGTTTTCAAAATCAACCTGTGACCATGTCAGTTCAAGGATTGCGCCTGAACGTGCTCCAGTAAATACAGCCATTTTAATAAACAGGCGGATATGGTCGGACTTTGCATTGTCTAGCAGTTTGGCGACTTGCGCTCTTGTAAGCCATATATCGCGTGGCTGAGAATTGCTAACAGGCATACGCAGAGGCGGAAGAGGTGCAATCCAGCGGTTGCCTTCAGCATAACGCAGGGCTGCTTTCAAAATCCCTAACCGCCGTATAATAGTACTCGGTGAAAGATTTTTATGCTCTTCTGCAAACTGCCTAAAAAGCTGGTTTGTTATATGCGACGGCAAAAGATTTCCGAAAAACGGAAGCAGCATAAGCAACCCGTTTTTGAGAGCCTCAGGTGCACGCATATAAGCTCCGCGCTCCTTATTGTAGCGATCTAACAAATAGCTAATAGTTGGTTCTTTCTTTGGAACTGGATTGTTTAATCCTGCGATATATTGCGCCCTGAACTGTTCTGCTGTGTGCCTATCTGTTGTCCCTGCTGAAACCCGCTTAGTCTGTGAACGGAAAGCTGTCTGCACTGTCCATGAAACATAGTAGGTTCCGTTTGCGTGCTGCCATAGTTTATAGGTGTCATTGTTTTTGGACATGATTTTTTCTCCTATAAAAAACCCCGCAAGACAGGTGTCGGCGGGGCGGTTGATTGGATTATTAATTGTAATTTTTGATTTGTGTTCTGAGTCTTCCTTTAAGTTAATGGTTATGCCAAAGTGAATGTGTCTTGTCTTATTGAGCTTTAGCTCGCTAGATTTGTGTCAGACAATGTTTTGTCCGACGCAAGTCTCAACTTGCGCAGAGCTTTTAAAATTTTTTGGATCGTTTTGTTCAACAATTTTGGTCTGACTATTTTTGTTACACACATCCTTTGCAGCTTGCTTAAACTGTTTGTGAATAGACGAAAACACATCGTATTTTGACATTCGTATCTCCGTTTTAAATTTTAGAAATAAAAAAGGCTTTCCGGTTAATACCTAGAAAGCCTTTTAGTTACTTATTTTGTCTTAGTTCTTAATCTTCTAATTTTGTAATAAAGTTCGGAGTCTCTGTTACATCTATCGCCGCCGAATACCAAGCGATAACGAGCCTACCAAGTTCTTTGCGGCTGGTTTAAAAATCTTCGATTTTCTTGAAATTTGTTCATAGTGCTTCTCCGTCATTAAGTGGATTGACAGCACTGACTATACTTTACCTATAACACGGAATTTCTATTTGTCAAGTAAAATATTCATTTAAAATGCAAATTCTTTCCATAAAGTACATAGAATGCGATGATTTACATCTGTTATTACAAAATCTGATAAAATAGTACATTTTATGGTTAATGTTTTTTCTTGTCGATACTAAGTAAATTGTAAAAACACATATTGATATGAATTGTTTTCTCAAACTACACTTATTTCAAATAAATACTTTGCTCTAGTTCATCTTTTATTTTTACCCAGTTCGGGATTTTAGAACCTAAAAGGGAATAAAAAGCTGCGGAGTGATCTTTATGATAATAGTGGCACAGTTCATGGCACACTACATAGTCGATACATTTCTTAGGAGCATAAATTAACGCATCGTTCAAAACAATGGTATGCGACCTTTTGATATAACTTCCCCAACGTTTTTGCAGATTCCTAATTTTCAAATTCGGCATAGTCATATCCGGAAACTTTTTTAAACATCGCTCCAGCGAACACATCATTTCTTTCTCTGTTTGTTGTGTAATCCAGAAGCGAAATATTCTTTTGACTCTATCATAGTTATGCGGAAAAGGAGTATACAAAGTTATTTTTGATTTTTTAATTTCGACATATTCTCTTAGCCGAGAAATCTCTAACACGAATTGATATTGTTTGCCTAAATAGAAAAACTCTGTCCCGCTGGATAAATCAGATTCTTTCCGTTTATTAAATTGGCTGAAATAGTTTATCTGTTTTATAATCCATGAGGTTTTTCGTTTAACAAACCCTTTTATTTCAGCACTAACCGCTTCCACTGGTGCTTTGATAATAACTTTCCCGTCTGGATAAACGTGAGCTGCAAAAGTTTTGCGTTTTTCTTGTTCTATTCTATATGGAAAATTTATCATAACATATCTTTGTTATTAACAGCAATATTCCAAGATTCCTGAGTTACTTCTGCTATCTGCTCTTGAGACAAATCAACGCCCATCTCACCTTTAACAACGTCATATAAATAGTCGTCAATATTATTCATAACAGTTCGGCGGATAGTTATGTTTTTATCCCAGTCAACACATTTTTCCCTGCTTATGATATTCACTATATCTTTCACAATAGCCGCAATTTTATCATCATTGGTTTTTATAAAATCTTTCAAGTTTCTATAAAAGGAATGACACTCATTTTCTTTCTTAATAATATCCGGAATATCTGAGTCTTCATACTCATCGACTTGTTTCTGGAGTCCTCTCATCATACCTAAAAGACTTTCAATATCTTCTTTCTTTGCATTTTTGAGTTCTGTTAAAAGAGTGTTTATTCTTTCAGAAAATTTAGCATAGAAAGCTGGGTCTTGTTTTTCATATCTTTCATGTATGACTCTTTTTGTTTGCGCTGCTATTGCTTCGGCTTTTGAGTGAGCAGACATGCCGTCCTTTTGGTCATCTAAAAACTTATTGAATTCACGAACATCGGAAAGATTGATTTCCTTTGATAACTCTTCAATATCATTAGCAGTAACATATTTCTCAAGGATTTTGTGCAATTGGTCACGGTATTTTGAAAAGTCAACTCTCTCAGCCATAGCGAGTTGAGCTGTCTTTTTCAACTCCACGAAACGCTTTAAATCAATACTGTATTGCTCCAGCTTTTCCGCAGAGAAATTCTGATGAAAATCATAAAGAGACAAACAAGTAGAATAAACCTTGATGAACCTGTTTACGTCTTCATAGAATTTTCCGCGTGCAAGTTCGTCTGATTTTAAGAAAGTCAAACAATCATCTCGCGATTTTCCTTTGAATGTATCAAGTAAATTCTGATACAGCGTATCCAGCTCTGCGATTTTTTCCTGCGTTGATACAAGTGCGCCCTCAACATCCGCAGCGTCATAATTTGAAAACAGCTCCATAGCGGATTTTAGATTCTGAGCATTTTTGGAATAGTCGATTATAATGCCGTTGACTTTCTCCTGCTTGTCATCGTTTCCGCCGAACAAACGGTTTACACGAGCGATAGCTTGCAAAAGGTTGTGGTCTTTCAACTGTTTTGCTAGGTAAAGCACAGTATTGCGAGGCGCATCAAATCCTGTTAGCAATTTATCAACCACGATTAGAAGTTCTGTGCCTTCTGAAGATTCTTTGAATTGCTTAATGATGTTTTTTTCTTTGGTTTCTACTGAACCAAAACGGCGTTTTTCTTCTTCAAAGAATTTAGCCACTACTTGCTTTTGCTCTGGTAAGTTATCGCCGCCGTCCTCAAAACTAGTTTCCGAGATAATGACTTCAGCCTGAACTCCACCAAGCAAATCAATAGCTTTTTTACACATCACAGCAGCGTATTTAGAAGGCATAACGATTTGCCCTTTTAAGCCGCTTCCTTGAAACCATTTCTGGTAATGCCGGACAATATCTAAAGCAATCACTTCAATACGTGATGAGTTCTGTTCTATCATCTGTGCAGTAACAGCTTTCTTTTCAAAATCCTTACGCTGCTCTTCGGTCATAGGTTCGGTGATTTGTTTATAGTACTCATCCAACATATAGTTATTGGTGTGCATATCCACAAACCTAGCCTGATAGATAAGTGGCAAAATAGCTCCGTCTGCCTCTGCTTCTGAAATAGTATACTTGTCAATGAATCCGCCGAACTTTGACGCAGATTTATCATTCTTCATCAAAGGAGTGCCGGTAAAAGCAATTTGGCAGGCGTTCGGCAGAATAGTATTCATCCACGCATTTGCTTCACCGCCTTGAGTGCGATGTGCCTCGTCGATTAGGATAAAGATATTATCGTCTTCATCTTTGAAGGATTTATCAGGATTGCGGTCGAACTTCTGAACTAGTGTTGTTAGAACATCAATGCTTTTCTCTTTGATTTTTTCCAGAAGCTCCGTAGCCGATTTAACACGGTGTACGTTCTTTTTGATGTTGCAGGCGGTGAAAGTACCGCTGATTTGTCTGTCCAAGTCGCGTCTGTCAGTAACGATAATGATGCGAGGGTTTGTATATTTTTCTGTCAGCTCTTTGACCAGCATAACCATAGTCAGAGATTTGCCTGAACCCTGAGCATGCCAAATAAGACCGCCGCGGCGAGGCGTTTCATCTAAGCGTGCTAAAGTCTTTTTGATTGCGAAATGTTTTAAAAGACCGAATATGTAATTGGCTAAAAAGCATTTAGCTCAATATTAAATTTTGGTGTCGGCACCTTAAATATAATGACTTGTGCACTCGCTTTCCCGCTGCATAACGGGCAACTCATTCATTGAAAATGTTCGCGCTTAGGTGCTAAATAATTCCTCATTCCTAATTTCTAAAAGGACGCATCATGAACACCTCATTCATTGAATACATACGCAAACGCAGATCGCAATATCATCTTGGCAAAACGCTGCCTGTCTCGAAAGCCGAGACAGAGAACATCATAAAGGAAGCAGTGCGTTTGGCACCGTCTCCGTTTAACTCGCAAAGCTCTCGGGTGGTAATTCTCTTCGGCGCGCAAAGCCAAAAACTGTGGGATATTACTAAAGAGGCTTTGCGTAAAACTGTGCCTGTTGAGAAGTTCAAACCTACGGAAGATAAAATAAACAGCTTTGCCGCAGGTATCGGCACTATTCTTTTTTATGAAGACATGGATATTGTGAAAGGCATGCAGGAAAAGTTCCCGCTGTATAAAGACAAGTTTCCGGTATGGTCGGAACAGTCCAACGGCATGGCGCAGTTTGCTGTCTGGAGTGCGCTGGCAGAGGCGAATATCGGAGCGAGTTTGCAGCACTACAATCCGCTCATAGATGAAAATGTTGCGAAAAAGTGGGATATACCCGCGCATTGGCGGCTTAGAGCGCACATGCCGTTCGGTTCTAACGAAGCATCTCTTCCGCCCAAAACGTTCATTGACGATGCTGTCCGTTTCAGAACTTATGCCTAATCAGGGGTGCAGTGCCACCATTTTCAAGCCGTCATTAGATGGTTTGTAAGCACCTTCTATCTCGTCTATCTTAAGAGTGATGCTCTTAGTTCCGTCTTTTGTTGTTACTTCAAAGCCTGTGCATACGCCTACTATATCGCGTTCTGATTTTTTAAAACTACATACAACGCCCTCTACTATTAAGCGGCCGTCATAACCCTTTGCGTCTTCCTTGAGTCTGTCCCTTTGTGCGTTTTGGTTAGCTCTCATAAGATGACCTTTAGTACAATTCATAGTTTTGTTCCCTTCTGTTTGGTTTAATTTGCTCCGCTCTGCTCCAGCCCGTATATTCCCACTGTGATTGCTGCGTAGTTGCCGATTTCTTCGCCTAGTACTGCCGGGACTACTCGACACACATTTCGGGTAATTGCAAGAGTTTCTTCTCGTATCACTCTTTCCATATGCGGCAATAGTTCGTTTCTGCGCCTCACAAAAATACTGCCCATGACGATTAACTCAGGGCTAAAAACATCTATCAGCATTGATACGCTATGCCCCCAGTTCTTTCCAACTTGTGCGTATATCTTGAGAGCCAGAGGATCTCCTCTCTCAGCAGCAGCTCCAACAGACTCGGCAGTCAGCTTTTCAATATCCGCCCAAGCCGGCAAACATCTTCCTTTTTCTAATTCATCTCTAATCATACCTTTGGCAATCTCAGCAATGCCTGTGCCGGAGCAGCCGCCCTCGATAGAGCTTTCTTTTCCGTAGCCCGGGTATTTATTCCCGGAAAAAGCCCAACGCACATGACCGATTTCGCCTGCCATGCCGGTTGCGCCTGTATAAAGTTTGCCGTTAAGAATGAGCCCAGCACCAAAACCGGTTCCGGCAGTAATAAAAATCACATGGTTTGCACCTTTTCCGGCACCGTATTTCCATTCTGCAAGAGCTCCGGCATTCGCATCATTCTCGAGAAAAGTCGGAATGCCCAAAGCATCTTGGAAAAAAGCCACTATAGGAATATTATCCCAGCCCGGCAAATGCGGAGGGGATAATATAAGTCCTTGTTTTTGATCCATTGGACTGCCGCAGCTTATGCCTATGGCAGCAGGCTTTTCTCCAGCCTTCTTAGTAAGCTCGTTCACATCAGCAAGCAGCGTTTCCAGCATTTCGTCAGGACTATAGTCGGCAGTAACGTGCCTTTCTCCAAAAGCGATAAATTCCAAACCGCCAGTAGTTTCTTTTGCTAGAGAAACCCTGCACTTTGTTCCGCCTATATCAATGCCTATGTAAAACATTAAGTGTCTCTTTTCGTGTTACGCCTTACCGGAACGGCAGTCAAAAGTCTTTCTATTTGCTGCAATGATATTGTTTGTTCCATTTTTACCTCCATAGAGCTTGTCTGCTTACTAATATTATAAGCTGCATCACTGAAACTACAAAGCACAATAATCGCATTAACCTTACTTTTTAAATTAAGAATTAGACTTGTTTATATGTATTGTAGTAGTATTGCGGTTGTTTAAAAAATTCATCACGGACACTAATAAAATGCAAAAAGAAGTAAAACTGTTTAATACCTTGTCGAGAACTGTGGAGACTTTTCGTCCCATACACGAAGGCGCAGTGTCTATGTACGCTTGCGGTCCTACGGTTTACAGCTTCGCTCATATAGGCAATCTGCGCACATACATCTTCGAGGATTTATTGAAGCGAGTCCTCTTGAAGGCCGGGTATGCTGTTAACCATGTTATGAATGTCACTGACGTTGGTCATCTTGAGTCTGACGCTGACGAGGGCGAGGACAAGATGGAAGTAGCAGCGAGAAAAGAACAGAAATCTCCGTGGGAGGTAGCAAAATTTTTTGAAAAAGCTTTTTTTAAGGACTGTGCGGAATTGAATATTCTGCCTCCAAGCATAGTGTGCAGAGCAACCGAACACATAGAAGACATGATTTCTTTTGTAAAAAAGTTAGAGGACAAGGGGTTGGCGTACACCATTGACGGAAACGTGTATTACGACACGTCTAAGTTTCCGGCCTATGCGGATTTCGGAATGCTGGATTTGGAAAGTATGCAGGAACACGCACGAGTCGAGCAGGATACCAGAAAGAAAAACTCTCAGGATTTTGTGCTGTGGTTTTCGCAGTCTAAGTATCCTAATCAGATTATGAAGTGGGAGTCTCCTTGGGGAGTAGGCTTTCCGGGCTGGCACATAGAATGTTCGGCAATGGCGGCTAGGTATTTGGGCGAACACTTTGACATTCATTGCGGAGGAATAGATCACATACCCGTGCATCATACTAATGAAATAGCCCAGAGCGAAGGCTGTTTCGGGCACAAATGGGTTAATTACTGGCTGCACGGAGAATTTCTGATTTTGGATAAAGGCAAGATGTCTAAATCTAAAGGAGGAACTTTGACTATAGAGACGCTGAAAGAGAATGGTTTTGAGCCTATGCACTTTCGGTATCTGTGCTTGAATGCGCATTACAGAGGACAGTTGAAGTTCAGCTACGAGTCTCTTACCGGCGCAAAAAATGCGTATGAGACGTTGAATCATAAATTGGCGGATTGGAAGACGGAACCGGCAAGCCCATTGACAACTGAGGATTCTTCGCTGCTGAAAAAGTATAGTGAAGAGTTTTGGAATGCGCTGGCAGATGATTTGAATGCGCCTATGGGATTGTCTGTGATGTGGACCGGGTTAAGAGACGAGAAAATGAGCACAGCGGCAAAACTTGCATTTTTTGATGAAGTGAATGATGTGCTTGGAATAGTGAAGTCAGAGAAAGAGCAGTCTCTGCCGCCGGAGCTTGCGGAGCTGATAAAGGCAAGAGAAGCAGCGAGAAAAGAGAAGAACTGGAAGCTGGCGGACGAACTCAGAGCCAAATTATCCGACAGCGGCATACTCATCAAAGACCGCGAAAACGGCACGGACTGGTTTTGGAAGAAGTAGTGATTCCTTTTCCTACCTTCTCTCGCCCATGAAGCGTAAAAGGAACAACAGGGCATTGATGAAGTTCAGATATAACGACAATGCGTTAAATACTGCCATTTTGTGGTTTGCCTCTTCGCCGTGAGCTTCATCGTACGTTTGTTTTATACGCTGCATGTCCCACGCAGTGAGTCCTGTAAACACTACAACGCCTATAACGGACGTAGCCCAGCTTAGCATAGGAGATGCCATGAAAAGATTTACTATGGAAGCGATTATTACACCGAAAACTCCCATAATCAAAAAAGCCCCCATGCCTGAAAGGTCTTTCTTTGTCGTGTATCCCCATAACGCCATAGAGCCGAACATCGCAGAGTTCACAAAAAACGCACGGGCAATGCTGGCATCAGTGTACTGAAAAAATACCAGTCCCAATGATACTCCCATAAGAGCACAGAATACTGTGAACCAAGCTCTTAACGCACCTACGGACAGCCTCCTCATAGCGGCATTCAGATAAAACAGTATCCCGAGCGGAGCCAGCATAAACACAAAACTTATCCATGAAGAGGCTAACATCTGTACTATCGCAACGTTATGTGCGATGAACATCGCCAATCCTCCGGACAACGCCAGCCCACCGCACATATACCCGAAAACTTTCTGCATATGCGTACGCAGCCCCATATCTATGTTGGCGCCTCTTATAGTCGCTGCACTATCGCGAAAAAACGGATCATTCATTATTCAGTCTCCTTTATAGTTCTATTCACAACCGCACTTGCATTTTCCGGAACATTGCTCTCCGCTCCGCAGTTTCTCTATCTCGTCCTTTATACTCAGCTTCAATGCTTTCAAACGGCTCACTTCCGCAGGATCCGTGCTTGCTCCATTCTCAATATCCAATATTTGCTTATCTACCTCTGCGTGCTTTGCCTGCAAAGCAGCCACTCTTTGTTCAGTTGCCATTTCTATGCCTTTCTAAAATTAATGAGGAGTTAGGAGTTGTTCCAGTATACACAAATAATCACTCCCAATGCAATGTTTTTCTAGGTTTATATTCATTCGTTTTCGACCATTTTTCTATGAAATTCGCTAAGTCATCGGAAACATTTTCCGGCAGTTTTACCTCCAGCTTTACAAACATGTCGCCGCCGGTAACTCCCTTGCCTTTCAGTCTTAACACTGTTCCGGTATTAGATCCCTTAGGCACCTTGATAGACAGCGTGCCGCCTAAAGACGGTACATTTATGCTTGCTCCTTTTACAGCTTCTAAAAGCGATATAGGCGCATCAAGATAAATATCTTTTCCCTTTCTGGTCAAAAATCTGTCCGGCTCTATCTGCACCTCTATGATAGCATTTCCTTTTTCACCGAAACTTCCGGCTTTCCCCTGCCCCTTTAGTCTTAATTTATAGTTATCCTCTATGCCTGCCGGAATTGTCACTTCCACAGTCTTATTGTCAGGCAGAGTCACTCTTTTCTTACAGCCCAGACACGCTTCTCTGAACGGGATTTTTATTTTCGTCAAAGTGTCCGAGGCTAATTCTCCGCCATACTCCTGACTGTCATCTCTTGTTTTCCAAGAGAAGCTTCTCTTCCTTCCGGAAGACGGATTCATGAATTCGGAAAAAATATCTCCGAATGAAGAGAAAGGATCTTCACCTCCGCCCGAAGAAGTTTTATAAGTTCTGTTCCCAAACGGAGACGCTCCGCCGGTATAGTTATAATACCCGCCGCCTCCCTTGGGCTGGGCATCACGGAATCCTCTGCTCCCAAACCCGCCGCCTGCCTGAGGCTGTCCCTGAGCGTTAATCTCGCCTCTGTCGTACTTAGCTCTTTTCTTAGCATCAGACAGCAAGTCGTATGCGGCAGTAACTTCTTTAAACCGCTGTTCAATATCCTTGCGCCCGGGATTAACATCCGGATGCAGTTTTTTTGCCAGCTTCCTGTATGCAGATTTAATATCGGCAGGACTGGCGGTTTTGGAAACACCCAATATATTGTATGGATCAGACATGTTGACTCTATACAATATAATGTACTAAAAGTAAACCTTTACTAGCAGTGCGGAGTGCGGAGTGTGGAGTGCGGAATTGACATCATAATAGATTCAAAAGGCTGGGAAAGTGTTCCTAATGTAAAGCCTCTGGTTAGAAAAGCTGTCAAAGCTGCAATAGAAAACCTGCCCATACGCTTGGCTTCAAAAATCCGCAATACGGAAGTCACAGTGCTTCTTACGACTAATCACAATATTAAAAAGCTGAACCGCAGTTTCAGAGGCATGGACAAGTCTACTAACGTCCTCTCTTTTCCTCAGTTCGAAAAATCAGAGTTATTTGAAAACGTAACAGGTTCTCTGGGCGATATTGCTATTGCCTATCAGTGCGTCAAAAAAGAAGCCCGCCTGCAAAACAAAACTCTGGAAAATCACCTGACTCACTTGGTAATTCACGGGTTCCTGCATCTTCTGGGTTTTGATCATATCTCTGATAATGACGCTAACGCTATGGAATCTCTGGAGATTCGCATTATGTCCGCTATGGGACTTGCAAATCCTTATAATGGACTCTATGATAGATAATCATGACATTTGATGAATCTCAAAATCCTGAAACATCTCCCGCTGAAAGCGAAGTCCCCCGAACGTTCTGGAAGAAACTCGGGCATAAGGTTTCTTCTGTAATCCGCCCCAAAATGGACGCTCAGGATTTGCGCAAAATAGTAGAGGAAATTATCGAAGAACCCTCGCACGAGTCCGGCGTGTCGTCCGATGAGAAAACTCTTTTATCCAATGTGGTAAACCTGCACGACAGGCGCATAGAAGACTGCATGGTGCAAAGAGCTTCGATTGTAGCTTTGGAATTTGATTCTTCTCTTTCAGAAACCATTGAGAAAATCTCACAGAGCCAATACAGCCGGCTTCCGGTATACAAGGAAAGGCTTGACGAGGTTATTGGCATAATACACGTGAAGGATATAATACCGTATCTGATAGAGCGCAAACCGTTTGCGATAAAAGACATTATAAGAACAGTCCCGTTTGTAGCGCCGTCCATGCCTGTTGTCAGGCTACTGCTTCAAATGAGACAGACAAGACAGCACATGGCAATGGTGGTAGACGAGTTCGGAGGCATAGACGGACTTATAACAATAGAAGATTTGGTTGAAGAAATAGTAGGTGAAATCGAGGACGAACACGATGAGCCGGATAATATGAAAATTATAACGCTATCTGACGGCTCTTTGATAGTAGATGCCGGTATGCCGATTGAGAAGTTTGAGGCGGATACAGGCATTAAATTGTCTGTTGAGGATAATGAAGAAATAGACACTATAGGAGGGTATGCAGCCCACTTGGCAGGACATATTCCAATAGCAAAAGAGTCCATCACCTGCGCCAACGGCACAGTTATAGAAGTGCTGGAAACAGAGCAAAGCCGTATTCTTAAGGTTAAAATTAAAAAATAGCCAATAAAACAATTAGTTATCTGCGCCTAAATTTTTATTTGCTGAAAGTATTTTCATGCATTATAAGCAAAGACGGTATTTAATTTATTCATTTTTATTTTTATTAGGGCAGGTTTATTATGTTTACCAGTAAAAAATTTATCGTTCTTTTTTTGTTTTCCGCTCTGTTTTTCTCTGTCTTGAATTTAGGAACCTCCGTATCTGCCGGCATATACACGCCTAATTTTGTGGCTCAGCCTGATAATGCGGAATTTGATGTGTCTCCTGAGAGTACATTGCAATCCATTACGAGCAATAATTATGGTCTTGGCGATGACGGACCCATTGTCCACAGCACTGGAGATCAGCAGTCTACTGATACTCAGCAAGGCAATTACCAAGGCAACGTGTTTAACACGGCTCCCAAGCAGGACACAAGCGTACCCGAAGGGTTTGCCCATACAGACGATGTCCCAAATGTCCAAACCACACTACTGGATATCAAGCAGCCTGTTGTTAATCAGCAAAGCACCGGCAATGTGTTTAAACCAACCGGCGGCAATGTGTTTAAACCGACTCCTATCAATACAACTCCTGCGCCCGCAGCGTATCCGCTGCCTAGCACTTCGCTGCCAACCCAAGCAGACGGATTGGCTGCTCTTCAAGAGCTGGGAGTGCTTGCTCAAGACAGCCGCGGTTACAAAATACTTGCAGATAGATTTAATGCCTTACCGCCTCAAGCACAAGGAAATGTTATTGGTATTTTGCGCCAAAATGGGTTGTACGATGCAGAAAGAGCTGAGTCCTCGCTTAGAAACGGGTACTCCGTCTCTTTTGCTGCCGATATTCCCGCAGCAAATACAGCAAACAGCGATACCTTAGAATGGGATCGGAAATATCCGTGGGACAAGTTCTATAGCTGCATAGCGGGTCAGGTACAAGGCAATTACGGAAGCGGTTCTCAAACTGACCATTGCGCTGCTGTTGCAGACGAGTTTTTCTGTGCTGACAACTCCGGTTTCGTACAAGCGGAAGTCCGTGGTGTTAACTGCAAATGTGATTCAACACCGCCCGCTGAGCTTGGCTGCGATATAGATCTGGCTGTTGAAGGTCCATGTTACTTTGATCCGATAAGAACACAGGCAGCTCGTGTAAGGTGGCAGGGCAACCACGTTATCCGCACCGGAGACGAAGGACTCTCATCAGGCGATAAGGACGTTCTTGATAAGATAACAAACGACTATGCTCTTGCTGCTTGCGGTCCGTCAACTTATGACCTAGGCTTCAATAAAGATAAGGACTATTGCGTAGATTTCTGTAAAGAGCTGGGTAAGATATACGGGGCAAATTGTAAAGGCAGAGAAAACGATCACAGAGAACTTTGCAAAGGCGTACTTCATATGTAGCCTAGTAACTGTCTCATATCCCCCTCTTGTCTCAAAACCTTAGGGGGATTTTTTAATGTGAAGATTTACAAGCAAGTATAAGCCGCCTCCATCAGCCAGCTTGTAGATTTTTTGCTTTGGTTTTGCAGCTTTGCAAGATTTGTCCGTTAGCTTCATTTCTGCCCCCAGTTTTTAATCCTGTTCCCCCTGTTCTGCCCCCAGAATTTGCGGGTGCAGGCGGACAGGGGCGAACCCCTGCGGACGATAATAACAAATATAAGGCTTATTTTACAAGGGTTTTGTGAATAGCGGCGAACGCCTGCGAACATCACAAAACCAAAAAATGGTGCCGATTGTCAGAATTGAACTGACGACCTACCGCTTACAAGGCGGTTGCTCTACCGCTGAGCTAAATCGGCACTTTTTACGGAGGGCATACTAAATAATCCTTGCTTAAAAAGCAACTTTATTTATCGCCTACAAAATCAGCTATTTTCCTTATCACAGGGTACTTATAGTCCATTAAAATAGAATGATGGTCCTGCCCTTTTAGTATGACTAAAGACGACCCTTTGATTAGTTTATTGAGAATTTTGCCTATTTCTACAGGCGTTTCCGTATCCTTGTCTCCGTATATGATAAGGACCGGGCATTTTGTATTTTCCGCTTCTTTGGAAAGATTTTCTCCTACTACATTATTGAGTATTTTCCTCATTGCCGGCGAGGAAGCTCTGTAGTCTACGCTCCCGAACCTGTTTTTTAGTTTGTCTAGGTCTATGCCCAGCATAACCGGCACTGGCTTCAAAAATTTATAAAAAAAGACTTTTGTCTTCCTGAACCACTTTACTAACAAAGAACAAGGTTTAGGAATCCCGGCAGAAGCCAAAAGTACCATAGCGTCTATTAAATGCCCGTAATGCCCTCCCAGCTGCAGCCCTATGCGCCCTCCGAAAGAATGACCTATGTAGAAAACCTTTCTGTTTTTCTTATATTTCTCTATAAGTTCGGCTGTTAACTCTGCGTATTCTGCAGTAGTCCAGTTTTCCGGGGGCTCCGGCGTTCCGCCCCAGCCCGGAAAGTTAATTATAATGCTCGCACCCCTAGCCGCCATAGCCTGAGCAAACAACAGAAAAATCCTCTTATTAAAACCCCAGCCATGCCCCCAAACAAAGACAGCTTCGGCATTGTCTATATCGCCGATAATATCATAGTCTATTTTGTAGTCTATCGCCATAGCCTTTTCCCTTGAATTTTTGAAGGCGTTGCTAGATTATATAACCTGTATTTCGCATGATTCGCAATATCCTAAAAATATTAAGAGGTATATTTAAATGTCTGCCAGCACAACAGAATCCAATAAAAAAACCAGAGTCCTTTTTATGTTCGGAGGAAGATCTCCTGAACATGATATAAGCATACTGACTTCCCTGAACGGCATCAATGCTCTGGACAAAGAAAAATTCGATGTAATTCCTTTGTACGTGTCTCCTGACGGTCAGTGGTTTATCGGCAAGACTCCGGAAGCTCTCTTAGATTCCAATATTTACATTCCCAGTCTTGAGACGCAAAGCACTTTTACTCGAGTGACTTTGAACACGTCTCTGAGAAAAACTCCTGAGCTGATAACTATGCCTAAATATTTCTGGGAGAGACAAAAGCGCATTCCTTTTGATGTCGCCTTTCTCGGCTTCTTAGGACTTATCGGAGAGGACGGCAGAATTCAAGGCATGTGCGAAGTTGCCAACATACCGTATACCGGAATGCGCGTGCTTGCTTCGGCAGTTGTCATGGATAAAGGAGCTACTAAAAAAATGCTTGCAGGCACCGATGTTCCTATTATCCCTCACTACGAAATCAAACGTCCGAAAGAAGGCGTTCTTATTACTCCGGCGGAACTCCAGCAAATGCTGCCGGGCGTTAAGTTCCCTTGCTGTGTAAAGCCTGCGAATTTGGGAAGCAGCATAGGAGTTGCCAAAGTCAACTCCTACAACGACCTTTCTGACACTCTGGCATCAAGCACTTTTGTACTGGACCATACCGCTCTCTTGGAAACATTCGTTGAGAATCTGGTGGAATACAATGTTTCCGTGCGCAAAAGAAAAGGCAAGACCGTAACTTCTGCTATAGAGAAACCGAAATTCTCTGAAGAGTTCTTCAGTTTCGAAGCCAAATACAAGACCGGCGACAAAGGCAAAGGAAGCAAAATGGGAGCCAAATGCAGTATGCCTACTGCCGAAGGCATTGCCAGCATTCACGATCTTCACCCCGATATAACCAAAGAAATGGACGCTAACATAAGAAAGTGGGCTACCACTGTTTTTGATATAGTAGACGGTGCCGGTATTCCCAGACTGGACTTCATGTGCAACAGCAAGACCGGAGAGATTTGGTTCAATGAAGCTAATCCGTTTCCAACGCTGTTTGCATATTTCCTGTGGGAAGGAGCAAAGGAAAACCCTGTAACGCTGACTGAATTATTGGAAGATATGATTACGGAAGCCTTTGATCTGCACGCCCAGCAGCAGATACCGAACGATCCTACTCTCAAAGAGGCGAGACTATTCCCGAGAAGGTAGATAGGAGTTAGAGGTTTTATAATTCCTAGTTCCTAATTGATTTTACATTTATATGTCATTTGGACTCCACTTCATACGACTGACCACCAAATGATGCCGGGTAGATTCTTGTCGTTCCCATGACTGTAGCCATAATCTGACGCTGTAAAAGAAGAGTCTGCTGGAACTTCTCAGCATCCGCCATAGCAAGCCCTATGATTATGGCTCTTTGAGTGGCTCCAAGATACTTGATGAATTTCTGCTGATACTCTTCAGAGTATATCCTATTTGCCATATCAAATCTTGCCTGCAAATCACTACGTCCGTTTTCTGCACAATCCTCATACTGTTCCCTAGTTATAATATGCAAATGCTGAAAATCATACTCGCATCTTTTTCTCTGCAGAGCATGGTATGCAGGCGGATTGAATCCGGGGGGATATTGCACTCTTTCTTCAAAAAACCTCCAGCAATTTGCAACACCTTTGCTGTCTATGGTTTCCTGCATAATCACCTCTCTTATAATGTCTTGCCTGTAATCCAAAGCAGGTATGCCTTCCAACGCTGCAAATGAATACATACCCAAATTCATGCAAAAATACGCTGCCGCATATATAGGAGCATAGTCCTCCTCCGGTTTCTCCAGCTTGGGAAAACGAGAAAAAGGCTTGTCACCCCTCTGTACGTTATCTTTCTTCCCAGGTATATTCATATCTTTAGGCGCAAGATATTGCAGCGGTCCCAACAAAGACTCCAAAGATCTATCCCAGCGCGCATACGTACCTCCCGCATCGCACACATCTGATTCAAGCGATGCGTTTATTTTACCTTCCGGATCATGTTCGTCCATAGGCAAAAATCCCTGTTCGCATCTTGTTCTCCATGCAGTAAGAAAATTATCCGTCAATGCCGCAGATGTGTCAGCATCCGGCGCTATAACAAACTTAGCCAACGCATTTTTCTGAGCCCGATCTAGAACAGATTCCTCCAATAGTTTGGGAGTTATTGGTAGCTTATCGTACGTTATAGCTTTTTCCATACCCTGTAAAAACCCGCCCGGCACATGCTGATTGTTGTCGAAAAGCCCGTCTTCTTTTGTTTTTGAATATGTAGCAAAATAAGGTATCCCTTGCCCTGACACAAACATAGGACTTCCGCTAACGCCCAGTCCATGAAACAGATTAGTGTTAGTAGCATCCCAAAAACTGCGGGTTTGCTGCTCTGACCCGGTCTGATCAGGGGCTCGCTGAATAGGCTGAGCAACAGTATCCTGTGGCTTTAGCTTATTGACAGTATTGTCCGGAGTTGATGCCTCAGCCGGAAAAGACACTGAAACAGCAAAAACCAAACCTAAGATAAAAATTTTATTCCGCATAAAGCCTCCGAAACGACATCTGTAAAGCAAATTTAAAGCAAAGATACTAACATATTATAAAATAAAGGTAAACTATTACCTTCCCTCCGGTTTCTCTAAATTTTGGCGAGGAGCCATATGTTCAAGCTCTTCCTCTATGCTAAGTGTTTGAATAGCTTTATGAAGATTCGAAAGCGTCTCATTGTCGCTTTTAATGGCCTCCAGCTGCCTCTGCTTATAGCTGTTGAATTCCTGCTTAATTTGAGCGTCTTTAAATACTTCTTGCTGTTTTGGAGATTCCGCAGCCTTCTTAGCCTGCTGTTCCAAAAGGTAGACTCTGTAATCAACGGCTCTTACGTCTTTTCTGGGAAAGCATGAATAGCGAATATTGAGAGCCTTGTTTTCCTCAGTAACATTTTCTGCTGCCGCCGCATTATGCGCAAACAAAACACACAGCAAAAGAGCTGCAAAGCACGCTGTACTTTTATTATTTTTTCGCAATAACATCGAAGCCAACTCTTCTTATGAGAATACCGCATTCCAGCGTAATCACAAAAAGCTAATAAAATATGAACTTTTACAGCATCAAAATCACGGCAAAAATTATTATCAGCATTGTTATAAGGATAGAAATATCCGTAACAGTCTTAATATTAGCTTTATCTATTATGTTTTGTATAAATCCGGACGCTCCCGTTCCCGCCTTCGCGGGAATGACAGCGATAATCGGCTTTCCGGATATTGGAGTATTTCTAAACAAACCGCTTCCTATTGCCAGCAAGCCCAAAGGGTTTATAAAGAATGCTAATTGTATTTGTCCTAAAACCTGCTGTCCCTGCTGGCCGTCTATTGTTGCAGATACAAGTCCGCTTTTGCTTACCGCAACCTCAGCTGCTCCTGCAGGAATAGTAATATTTGGAATTATAGGACGCCCCTCCTCCGTTGCTATCAAACCGCCGGCATTTATCATCAGTGCTTTTGACTTTGTATAGCCAATGGTCCCGTCAGGCATCTGCACTTGAAAAAAGCCTCTTCTGCTCATTGCAGAATCCAACAGCAACATTTTTTGAGTACTCGCTTCCGGCAGAGCCTCAATCTCAATCTGCAATACTGGAGGGGTGACTAAATTAGGAATTGACAAAATATTCCCCTTCGCAGGCGAAGGGGTGGCAGCAGCAGAGCTGCTGACGGGGTAGTGGTACAAGGCTGCTGTACTCACCGAAGCTAATTGTTTGATGCTCAATTCCTAATTCCTCACTCCTAATTCCTAATTAATAAAACTTTCTGTAACACACTGTCAAGCCTTCTGCTAAAGCTGGCGGCATCCGAAGGAGTATCTCCGTCCATAAGTTTAGCCTGATCAAACAAAAGCCATATCATATCTTTAAGAGAATCCGACAACTCCTTTTCTTCTTTAACTTTCTTTGCCAGCTTTTCTATCAAAGGATGAGACGCATTTATTTCAAGCACTCTTTTGCTGGGCACTTTAATCTGATTGTGCTTTTTGAGAAAACGCTCTAAGTGCATGTCTATGTCGCCCTCTTCCGCAGTCAGACACACCGGACTCGAAGTCAGCCTATCGGAAACATTCACCGCCTTCACTACGGACTCCAGCTCCCTCCTCATAGCCGCTATCAATTCTTTCATCTCAGAAAAATCTTTAGCCTTCTCATCTTCTTTCTTTTTCTCTTTTTCAGGTATCTTAGACAAATCCTCCGCAGCAACAGTAACGGATTTTATAGTCTTTTCTTCAAACTTGCCTAGTGCCCCTGTCCAGAAATCATCTACCGTATCCGTAAGCAAAAGCACCTCTATGCCTCTTGCAATAAATCCCTCCAAATGCGGGCTTTTCTTCAGTTTCTCCGCGTCCTCGCCGCATACGTAAAATATAGCGTCCTGCCCTTCTTTCATTCGAGACACATATTCTTTCAGCGTAGTATACTCGTCACTGTAAGTAGACTTTGCCAATACCAATTCCGCTATATCATTCCTGTTGTCAATGTCCTCGTATATGCCCTCTTTTATCACAGCTCCGAAATTATCCCACATCTTCTCATAGTCCGGTCTGCGCTCTTTCGCAAACTTGCCAAGCTCACTCAACACTTTATTCGTTATCCCCTGCCGTATCTTCGACAGCATAGGATTATGCTGTAACATCTCTCTACTTATGTTCAGCGGTAAATCCTCCGAATCAACTACCCCCCGTAAGAACCTCAGCCAATGAGGCACTAACCCGTCCGCCTTGTCCGTTATGAATACTCTTTTCACATACAGTTTTACTCCGTGCTCCCTCTTGGGATCAAACAAGTCATAAGGTCTCATGCTCGGTATAAACAATAAACCGGAGTACTCTATCCGCCCCTCTGCTTTCCAATGCATGGAAAACGCAGGATCATCAAACGCATGAGCAACATAATGATAGAACTCTTTCAGCTGCTGTTCTGAAATCTGATTTTTAGGCTTGAGCCAAAGTGCGCTTGCAGCATTGGAAGGCTTGTCCTCACCGTCCACAAATATAGGCAAAGCTATGTGATCAGAGTACTTCAGAATAACAGACTTCAAAGTGGCTGCATCTAAAAACTGATCAAAGCCTTGTTTGAGATACACTACAATGTCAGTGCCTCTTGAGGACTTATCGCCCTCTTCAATAGAAAACGCTCCTTTGCCGTCCGACTGCCAAGACCAGCTCTCTGCTGCTCCTGCCTTTTTGGAATGCACCTCTACAGCCTGAGCAACCATGAACGCAGAGTAAAACCCAACGCCGAACTGACCTATCTGAGACACGAGATTCTTAGAATCGTCATTAACAGCCTGAAGAAATTCAGAAGTACCGGATCTGGCGATTGTTCCTAAGTTCTCTACGATCTCGTCCCTGGTCATGCCTACGCCGTTGTCAGAGACCGTTATAGTCCTGCCAGCGGGATCTATGTTTACTTTTATGCTGAAAGCATCATCACCATCGAGCAGCTCCGGCTGAGTCACGGAGAGGTACCTTAGTTTATCACAGGCATCAGCAGCATTGGAAATGAGTTCTCTGAGAAAAACCTCTTTATCAGAGTAAATAGAATGCACCATGAGGTCTAGAAGCCTAGCAACCTCCGCCTGAAAATTCATCTGCTGCGCCATAAGCTAACCCTTTGAAACTGTGTAAAAGAAGCAACCTCTTACAGATATAGTAATTATACTGGATTTTCCAAGTAGCTCTTGACAAAAAACTTAGATACGGTCATATAGATGCACACGGAGAGGTGGCCGAGCGGTTGAAGGCGTTCGCCTGGAAAGCGGATATACGGTGATGAGCCGTATCGAGGGTTCGAATCCCTTCCTCTCCGCCATTTGGGATTATGGGGTAGTTGCTGTATGACCTCGAAGGGTTTTCGCAAGGAATATCTGAGAGTTGCCCCTTCCATTTGCAAGTTCGAAAACACAAAACCCAGCATTTGCCGTTTTTGGTCAGTTTTAGAACTGACGAACGTTTCCGCACTTTGAGAGAGCATTGTGATTACATTGACAAGGCTTAGCCTGTCATCATTGGCTATATTTGCAGAATCGGCAGGCTGCTTCATCTGCATAAGACGGCTTTCTATCTCTTTCTGACGAAGCCGGATTTCTTGGCTCTTGGCTTCGTATATCTCTTTGCCTATACTGCCGTCAATCAGAAGATCAGTTAAACGGCTGAGCTTTTGCGTGAGTTGGGTTTGTTCGGTCTGTAACTCTTTGGCTGTGGTTTTATCTCGCTGCTTGTCCTGTTCATCTGTTTTCTGAATATAGCCAAGTACATCCGTCAACAGCTCTTGCGGCATGGCAAAGGATTGGAGAGCATTTGTTATCTGCTTGAGTACTGTCTCTTCCGGTATCCAGATAACTTTACTTTGGTTAGCAGGACTGCGAACCATAAGATAAACATACTGCTTCTTCTGAAGCGCACAGGTGGCTTTGCGTCCTGAGGCGGCACAGGTAACAAGTCCTCGTAAAAGAAACGGGTGGCGAGTAATCCTAATGGCTTGCTGGGGCATATTGGCATAGCGTTTGCGCCCCTCGCATGCCTTAAACACACTGGGCTCTACCAGCTTGGGATAGTTATGCGGATAGAGCTTGCCCTTTATCCTCATCATCCCGCTGTAGAACGGATTGCTTAGGATTTTTGCCACAGTCTGGGTGTACAATGACTTGCCTTTTCTGCTAAGAAGTCCTTCATTCCCTGATTTACGTGCCAGTTCCGCCATTGAATATATTCCGCTAGCATAATCATTAAAGAGTTTTTGTATCAATGGTGCTCTCTTAGGGTCTATAACTATCATACTGCGTCCTGTAGACGGATCAGCTGCGTTCAGGTATCCTAATGGAGCCATGCCGATCCATTCGCCCTTAGCAAGCTTATGCTTGATACTACGGCGTATGTTATCCGAGAGCTGGTCAGTATAGGACTGAGCCATTACCGTACCCATGTTCCACATCATCTTTTGCATGCTGTTGGCTTCTTTATCTATTATGTTGCCTTCTCTTACAAAGTGGATTTCTAGGATATTCTTTTCCATAAGGCTGGACAGTACAGGAGTATGAGTAAAACTGCGTTGCAGGCGGTCTACGCAGTCAACAACAAGAGCATGGCGGGACTTCTGTCTCTTCAAAAACTCAATCATGCGTTCAAACTCTGGACGATAGCCTTTTGTTGAACTTTCTATGATTCTATAGACTTGGACAATATCCAGTCCTTTGCGCTCGGCATAGGCTTGCAGGTTAGCAAGCTGAGCCTCAAGGGAATGTCCGGCTTCTTGTTCCGGTGTTGAGACACGGGCAAGAATAATTGCTGGGTGCATGTTTTGCTCCTTTTCAATCATAAAGCAGTTAAAGCATAATCAAACACAGGTATTACAAAGCGTCAAGACACCCCTAGTTGATAAAGTTCTAAAAACGGGCGATTACTATCCAAAATCATTAGGATAGCGTCTCAATATTTTTTTTAGAACATATCTCACGCTCGACCTCTCTGAACAAGCGAACAAGACCAACCAGATTATGGAAAGCCTCTGCTGCGTCTTCTTCCGTGTAGGTCGTTTCAGGGCAATAGGCGTTAATCTTGGCTTGGAACTTCTTGTAATCAACAGGAATGAGCATATTGCCTCCCATAAAAACCCCGCAAGACAAGGTGTCGGCGGGGTGGTTGATAATTTTGTTTTTTTTAGGTTCTGGTTATTTATTTTTTCCTTTTTAATTTGTATCTCTTTCCCCCTGAGCTTTAGCTCGCTAGATTTGTGTCGGACATTCCTTTGTCCGACGCAAGTCTCAACTTGCGCGCAGCTTTTTAAATTTTGTTTTACATTTTTTGTATCTTTTTGTCCGACAGTTTGTATGTAGTTTTGTTGTACGTGTCGTGAGTCATTTACCTGATTATTTTTATCGCATACTTATTTTGCAGCTTGCCTAAACTGCTTATGAATAGACGTTAGCACATCGTATTTTGACATGTTGATTCTCCAATTTTGTTTTTGGAAATAAAAAAGGCTTTCCGGTTAATACCTAGAAAGCCTGTTAGTTTCTTATTTTATTAGCTTCTTATTTTTTGATAAAGTTATCAGTCTCTGTAACTTCTATAGCAGCACAGTACCAAGCTACTGCCAAATGCTCGTAGCTTCGAGCAGATGGTTTTTAAATCTTCATATTTTCTTGAAATTTGTTCATCGTGCTTCCCCTTAATGTGTGGATCAAACAGCACTGACTATACTTTACCTATAGCACGGAATTTCTATTTGTCAAGAAAAATATTCATGTTGAATGCAAATTCTTTCCATTGTGTACATAGAATATGATATTTTACATATGTTACTATAGAATATGCTAAAAACTGTGCGCTTTATGGTTAAAAAGTGCTGGCATGGTTAATGTTTTTTGTATATATCAAGTATTTTTGATAGACTTTTTGTATATTGTCGGTTTTGTCCTTATAGGCAATGCTTCTCTGTTTCTTTCAGCTCTGTCTATTTGTTTGTTAGTCAGCCCTCCGACAATCACATGATCTGGAATCACAAAATCCTCTGCATCAAACGGGTTGTTGTCACAAATAAATGTTTGTTTAATATGATCGGTCCCATCATGTCGCTTATGCTGCTGCTTATGTTGCTACTGCCAGCGACGATACTGTGAGGGCTGTTGTTCTTGGTACTCTCCGGGAGCTTTGTTCGCAGGCATTTTCGCCATTTCAGGGAAAAAATATCTCTCAGTAGAATAACGCTTCAACCAGATTACTGAAAGCATCTTGGCTTTAGCCTGACATGGGGTTATGATAGCCCCCATGCTTGTTGTTAGCTTTTGTCTTATCAGTTTTAGCTACAGGTTCATTGCGACCTCTAGGAGTATTGAAACTATTAGCGCGAAGAGAATCATAAACCCCAGGAAGTTGTTCAAAATTTTCTTTAGCCATAGCTTCTTGCAAAGCAGCAGCTATATTCTTTTTTCCTGAGTTGTCAAGAGTTCTAGTTACCCCATATTCTGTCACAATCTCTTCAACAGTATCTGGTGTTTTCTCTGCCTCAGGGTTCTTCTCAGCTTTCTTATAATCATCTTCACCAGCTATAGGCAACAGAGGCTCATCATCATCTACTAAAATCCAATCGGTCATCTGTTTTCTAGCAGCGGCAATCTTTTCTTCTGTCATAAGACCATCTATAGGCAACAGAGGACCGCCTTCGCAGACGCTAGTTATTGATTTGAGTGCAGATTTAAAAATAGCCCTATTTCCTTCAGGATCTTCATCAAACCCATAATCTCCAATTCCATAACCTGAAGCTCTTCTTGTGCCGTATTGCCAAGCTTTGTCAGCAATACTTATGAACTTATCATACATTTGAGGATCATCTGTAAGGCTTGCAAGTTTTTTGCTTATTTCTTCTTTTTCTGGTATGCCATACGTTAAGGTGGAGCGTGCAAAATCTATATGATTAATATCTAATATATCCATAAGTTTTGTATATATACCCATTTCAAGCAAGTAAGATGCCGCGGGAGGTAGTTTTTTGACTGATAGTTTTACACATAGTGGTGACGAGTAATTGAACTCAAAATCTGAATAAACATATCGGTCTTCAAAAGCTTTAAGGGCATACTCATTGCTATTAAGATGTTTTTCAAGATAGCTGTGAAAAGCGTACTCTGCCACAATAGCTGCAGCAGCCTCTATATCACTATGTCCTCTATCGATTGTGGGTTTGGGTTGTAGTACGTGTGTAAACTCGTGAAAAAGTAATTTCATAGTATTAATGTTGTCCGGGGTCCTGTAGTTCGGGTCGTCGCAATCAGGAATACGAAACATTGTATTCTTGAGGTCAATGCTTAAGGTCATAGTAGTAGCTGTATCTGAGCCAGATTTATGGGTGACATAACCTCGGCTCTTGTGTAGATCGTGACGAAATAGCAGCGGTGTATTGAGAAGGGTATTTCTTACCCAACATGTTTCACTTTCACTCTTTATCAGTTTAATGTTTTGTGCAGCGTCTATAAAGCGATCAACCGCATCCTCCCAAAATTTTTGACATACATCAATCGGCATATACGCCTCCCATGGTTGTAAAAACCACCAAAATCATGGCATTTTCTTGCTGCAATAACTTTTACTTTATATATTCATTGTAGCATATGAATATTAAGAATTTGTTTTTGCGTAACTATATGATTTATTTAGTTTTTCAGAAGTGAATTGTGCTATTGAACACGTTAGAACGTATTTAAATTGTATGACATATAAAATATGTATATTCACAAATACAACTTGTTATGCCGATAACAAATTTTTGTAGGACACTCTTTTGTCCGACGTAACTCTCAACTTGCGCAGAGCTTTTAGAATTTTTTACGTCTTTTTGTTCAACAATTTTTGTCTGACCGCATAGCTCTTTTGCAGCCTACCTGAACTGCATTTGCACAGTCACCTGTACATGCTACGATAATCCTCACCGCTATCCCTTTGTTCATTTATTTTCACCTTCCGGTGTTTCTGTCTTTAATTCCAGCTGCTTTGTTAATTTCAGCATATACTTGTCAAAATCTGATTCAAACAGCCTGTCTTGTATTATACGATATTTTTCAAACTCAGATTCTGCATGATTTTTTGCAATCTCTGCTGATATTTTTCCTGCATTTTGTAGTATCTCAGAACCATTTGCCTTCAATACAAGTTCCAACTGTTCTGCCCAATCCTGCATTGTCATCGGCATTTTGCGTCTTGCTCGTCCTTCCGCTAAATCAAGATATGCATTTACTATACGTCCAAGTGCTTCCAGTTCTTCTGATGTCAAATAATTTTTTGCAATTGATACATCTTGTTTTTGAATCTTGCCGTGCGGAGCTTTAGTCCATGTTGTCAATCCCATAAATGCTTTGTCAGCATCTGCACGATCATAGATCACTTCTGCCGCAGTATGTCCGTGTGCAGCAAAATGCAGTTTATTTTGTACTTTTGCAAAGAAATCCTGTGTTGTCTGTGCGGTAGGATCATAGTCGAGTGCTGTAGCATAAATATCAGTTATCTTTTGATAGAATTTGCGTTCCGATAAACGAATTTCGCGGATTTCCTGTAATAAATACTCAAAATACGCATCTGTCAGCACAGTTCCGCCGTTTATCAGTCTTTCCTTGTCCATAACCCAGCCTTGAATAGTGTAATCCTTAGCAATTTTATTCACCCATTTGCGAAATTGGACTGCACGAGCTGAATTGACTTTGAAACCAACAGCTATAATAGCTTGAAGGCTATAGTGTTCGATTTCTCGTTCTACTTGACGATTTCCTTCGGTTTGAACTATTAGAAAATTTATAATAGTTGCTGTTTTATCTAATTCATTGTCTTCAAAAATCTTTTTCAAATGATAATTTACAGTTGGAATTTCAACATCATACAAAACTGCCATCATTTTCTGTGTCAGCCATATATTCTCGTCCTGATACCGCATTTCAACTGATTGAGGATTATCGCCGGTTGCGGCAGCAAAGGTCAAGTATTCCGCCGCTGAAGAACGAATCGCAACTTCGGACTTTTTTGTCAAAGCCTGCTGGTCTATGTTTTGCGTTTTTTTCGCCATTTTATACTTTTCAATCTTTTGGTCTTGTAAAAAGATATCTCACTTTAATAACAAATGCCAGCGTTTTCCTGAGGTATTTCCAGCTTTTCTGCTATCCCAGTAACATCGGTTGAATCCTGTTGAGACTCAACATATTCTGTCTATAATCTGTTCGAATTGCATCTATTAGCCCCCGCCATTCAGGATTATAAGGTAGCTTTTGAATGAAAATATCAACCTTAAAGAAAAAATGGTTTATTATATTTATCGCTATACTTTTAGTCTCGCTTGCCTCTGCTTGGGGTTACCGTATATTATTAGCACAAAAGGAGCTTGACTATAAAGTGAGCGTCGCTGAACGAGGGGTTGCTGGTGTACAATATGACTTTGGCAAAATTGGCGCACAATATGATCTTGGCAGAATGTACCTTGAAGGGAATAGCTTCAAGTATTATCTTATAGGAGCAGGTGTGCCTCAAGATTATAACAAGGCGGTAGAGTGGTTTAAAAAAGCCGCTGAACAAGGACATTCTAGCGCACAGTTTGAACTTGGTCGCATGTATGCAGAAGGAAAAGGTGTGCCTCAAGATTATTCCAAAGCTGCTGAGTGGCACACAAAAGCTAGCGAAAAAGGACACGCTGCAGCAAAATATAATCTTTGTATTATGCATGCAGAAGGAAAAGGCGTACCTCAAGACTATAACAAGGCAGCGGAATGTATGGGAAGTGTCCTTCACTACCTAATTGACTACCACCACGGCAGAATATGCTTTACACGAGCAATAGAATGGCTTGAAAAAACCTCTGAACAAGGACTTGCTGCCTCACAATTTGAGCTTGGACAAATATATTATAATCAAATATGCGTAACTCGCGACATCCAAAAGGGATGCTCTCTTATGCACGCAGCGGCACAACAGGATGGAACCTTTACTGAAACTTACAACAAGCTATGTGTTCAACAGAGCCAATAGAAAAACGCTAAAACAACTGCTTTCTATTTGAGTAGTTTTTAAGTTGGTAATTTATAGGAGGCTGTTATGGGAAAGGATATTAAAAATACAACGCCTAGTGTCACCAGAAGATTAGGTGATGTTACTGAGGCTATTATTGTTACTTATTTTGCCTTTAATGTTTGGCCAATTGGTGTTTTTGTTGGTGGTGCAGGCACTAGTTTTATTTTTGGTGGTGTTATTGGTGCTTTTCTGGGTCTTGCTTGTGGTGGTGCTATTGGTGGTGATGAATATAGTGTTATTATTGGTGCTACTGTTGGTGCTGTCATCGGAGGAAGTGTTGCAGCTATGCTCTTTAGCAAGCTCAAAAACAAAGGAAACGCTAAAACAGCCTCTGCCCAAAATGGTGATAGCAGCAGCAATACTGTTAACAATAGATACTACACCAAATTTAAGTAGTCCCCCGTGATTATCCCAGTGACAACGGTCGAATCCTGTTGAAATTCACCATATTTCGTCTATAATCAGTTCTAATTGTATCTATTAGCCTCCGCCACTATAAAGCATTCTTCCTTACAGCTACGCTGCTCCAGAATTTTCTTTGTCTATCAGGGGCCTGCGGTGCAGGGAGAAACATTTCGCGTAAGACATTCATATATTCTTCAAGTTCCGGCACAGACACAAACTCATTTGGTTTGTGCGCATGGTCTATTGAAGCGGGACTGGATATTACTACCGGTACTCCCAATCTTTTGGAATAAATACCGGCTTCCGTTCCAAAATTGGCACCGAAACATGGCACCTTTCCTTTTACTTTTGCAGTTGCTCTGAATGTTGCGGCAAATATTTCACTGTTTTGGTCAAGCGAATATCCGGGATAACTACCGAGACTTTCTGTATGTATAAACTCTTTCATTTCAAAATCCGGGAATTCTGCTGTCAGTAGCTCTTTTATTCTGGCGTTTATTCGTTCTAATATATCGTCCGCATTATCATTAGTATGAAGTCTGGTAGACCATTCAAGGTTTCCTTTCTTAGTCTTTGCCATATTAATTGTGGAGTATGGTACTTCAAAACTAGGACTTTCGTGCGGACTTTGCTTTAATTCTCTGCTCACTTCAGAAATAGCCCTTATGATGACCCCCATTATTTCAGTTGTGTTCCAGCCTTCCTCTGGATTACTGGCGAATGCTTCGCTGTCTTTGCCAACTGAGGACCTCGGATAAATGCTGAGATTTTCTATATGTATACCGAGCCCCTTATCTTCAGCATTTGGGAACTCTGTTTTTAGGAGCTCTTTTATTTCGGCATCTATTAGTGCTGATATATCCTCAACCCTATCGTTAGGGTGAAGTCCGATAAACAAGTCAAGAGAACACTTTTCGGGAACCTTGTTTCTCGCATCTCCTCCCTCAATCTCTCCCATATTAATTGTGGAGTATGGTACTTCAACACTAGAACTTTCGTGCGAACTTTGCTTTAATTCTCTGCGTACTTTAGAAATAGCCTTTATGACTACCCCCATTATTTCAATTGCACTCAAGCCTTTGTCTGGATTGCTGGCATGTGCTGACTTGCCGGATACGGTTATTCTATAAGCAAATTCAGCTTTATGTCTATTGCTGTCGTGTGCCTCCTCACCGTATACTGTTGTCTTAAAAGCATGTGTACCTTTATGTCTGGTGATTATGCCTGACTTAGACGGTTCGCCCAGCAGAATTCCTTTTGGTTTTATTTTTCGAGAATTAAGGTACGCTGAAATGTTTTCGGCTCCTCCCATGGTAATTTCTTCATCGGCTGTAATACCAATATAAAAGTCCTTCCCGCCTTCTGCGACTAATGCTAAGATGCAGGCGATAAAGCCTTTCATATCGGCAGTGCCGAGACCGTACAATTTTCCGTCTTTTTCTGTTAACTCCAACGGCGGAGTATCCCAGCCCTGTTCGTTAGCAGGCACAGTATCAGAATGCGCTGCGAGCATAAATTTGGGATTGTCTCCTACCTGCGCAAACAGACAAGCCTTTTTGCCGTCATAGATTATTATTTTGCTTTCAATGCCATGCTTTGCCAAAAAATCACGTACATAGACAATGAAGTCAATATTAGACTTAAATGACATAGTATCAATCTCTACTAAATCTGCGAGTATTTCCTTAACATTTTCAGCCATAATATTACCTTTTTATAATTGGTTTAGCGTGTTATATAATTGCCTATTATAATGCTAAAAAATACTTTCATGAACAGATAAATATGGTTAACATAATACTATGGCCTCCATTCAGATAATATTCGGACTTTTAATAACTGCGCTTTTTGCGGCGAGAGCGTTCAGCGTAAAAATCGGAACAGCAAAACTCGACAGCCGCACCATCACTCTTTCAAGCTCTTTGTTTCTTATAGCGGTTACTGCGATTATGGCAATAATAATGGAAGATTGGTTCACGCTTCCACGCATCTCAGATACGGATGCAGCAATCGCAGTTATATGCGCTGTAATAAAGGGCATAGCCATCTATTTTACCGTAAAGTTTTTGGCTGATGTGGCAAAAGAATCCAATTCTTCGTCTGTTTTCGCAGGCTTCATATCACTCGGTATAGCAGCACCTATAAACAGCTATATACTTGGCGAAGGACTGACAGCAGGACAGCTTATCGCCTGTTCGCTCTTAAGCCTTCTGGGCTTTGTCTTTTTTTCAATCGGACCTGCATCAGAACTTAAAAAAAGCGGGCGGCGTGCTTTTGTATTCGTAATCATAGCTATGGTAGTAATTATAATGATGGACAGAATGGCTATACCGCGCTCCGGCTGGTTCTTCTATTTCGCCCTTTCCAACCTTGTATTCTTCCTCTTCTCGTTCACAAGCAACTTTAACAAAGGCAAACTTGAGTTTCGTAAAAATTTTTCATTCCCGATAATGTGGGCGATCGGCATAATCTACACGCTCGGCGAGATAGTCGTAATCTATTCATATGAGGAAATCCTGCCGGTAACCATAGGTTCGCTGTTCATACGTCTTGCAAGCCCGATAGTTATGGTCGCCTCAGCATACCTTTACAAAGAAAGCAAACCGTCAAAGCAGCTTGCTTTTGGTCTCTTAGCAATATTATTGGCAATTCCGATTTTGTTGTAGTTTGTTTTGGTGTGTGAAGTGTGGAATGTGAAATTGGTACATATTCTTAACTCCACACTTTCCCTAAGCCGCCTCTTCATCTTCCTCCACCGGCGCACCCATCATCGCATTTGCTACCAACCCTGCGTTTTCGCGGATTTTTCTCTCTATTTCGTCCGCTATCTTAGGATTCTCTTTTAGGTAATGCTTGGAATTCTCTTTCCCTTGACCTATTTTCTCTCCCTTGTACGAGAACCATGCGCCGGACTTTTCTACGACTCCGGCCTGAACTCCCAGATCCAAAAGCTCGCCTAGTTTGGAAATCCCTTCTCCATACATTACGTCGAATTCGACAGTGCGGAAAGGAGGAGCCAGCTTATTCTTTACAACTTTGACTCGGGTCTGGTTGCCAACTACCAATTCCTTATCCTTGATAGCTCCTATACGTCTGATGTCCAAGCGAATAGACGAGAAAAATTTCAGAGCATTTCCGCCTGTAGTAGTTTCCGGATTGCCGAACATGACTCCGATTTTCATACGGATTTGATTGATGAAAATAACCATGCACCCGGATTTGGAAATAGTTCCGGTGAGTTTTCTCAGAGCCTGACTCATAAGACGCGCTTGCAAACCCATGTGGCTGTCGCCCATTTCACCTTCCAGCTCTGCCTTAGGAACCAGAGCAGCCACAGAGTCTACAACTAAAACATCTACGGCACCGGAGCGCACAAGAGTATCTGTAATTTCCAGTGCCTGTTCGCCTGCGTCCGGCTGAGACACTACCAGATTATCAACGTCTACACCCAGCTTTCTTGCATATGCAGGATCAAGCGCATGTTCAGCATCGACAAAAGCGCATGCTCCGCCTTTTTTCTGAGCCTGAGCAATGACCTGTAAAGCAAGAGTAGTCTTACCCGAGCTTTCTGGACCATAGATTTCTATTATGCGCCCCTTAGGAAATCCCCCGATTCCCAGAGCTATATCCAGCCCCAAAGAGCCTGTAGAAATAGCGTCAACCTCTATATGAGAGCCCTTATCCCCCAGCTTCATAACAGAACCTTTACCAAAAGCCCTTTCAATCTGAGCCAAAGCAGCATCTAGCGCTTTTTGCTTTTCAGGATCCATACCTTTAACATCGTGTTTAGAGGCTTGTTGGGTAGAAGAACGGGTGGCTGACATGGTGACTCCTTTTGAATAAAATTGATTCGCAGACATATATAACAAAAACAAACCCTTACTACAAACTAAATAAAACATGTTTCTGTTTTGTTCTATTTATAATACAACTTCGGATTTTTTGCAAGTTCTTTTTTTGTTCTTTTTTTTCCGCCTGCATACCTTGCATACCCTGCATACAATAGATTCCCATTATTGAGTATTTATTTGACTTGTTGTAGCATTAACCTCGATTCTCCGTTGTTGAAAGTATAAATAAAGAGCATACTCTCCGTATTATTTTAAAAAAGGAGATAATACTATGAACAAATATATTTCACTTATCGGTTTTCTTTTAGCTTTATATCCCATGCAGGCTGCTGCTGCGGGTAAGGCGTGCTACTCTAACGAACACGTGAAGGCAGAGCACATGCTCCGGCTGCACTCTGAACTTTTGGTTATAACTCTTACATGCAAAAACGCATCTGACGGAACTGATTTGCCTGAAGCGTATACAACGTTCACTAAGAAAAATCTGGACGCTCTGAAAAAAGCGGAACAAACAATGATGAGCTACTACAAATCTGTTTCTCAGAATCCGACAAGCAGTCTGGACACCTTGCGTACCAAGCTCGGAAACGAGTTCGGGAAAAAGGCGGCTGAGCTGTCGTCTGATGCGTTCTGCTACCACTACAGAGACAAAGTAGTGATTTTAAGAAACGCCTCTAAGAATCAAGTAGCGCAGCATGCGGCTGATTTTGAGAACGCCGGTCAAAAAACTCTGGTGAGTCCCTGTGATAGAGTCGCCGCTAAATAAAAGCAAGAAAGCATGAGCACTTTGTTCAATATACAACCGTACCTGAGGCTTATGAGAGCGGATAAGCCTACGGGTACTTGGTTATTGATGCTGCCGTGTTTTTGGGGAGTTGCATTATCGGAAGTCTCTTTGCGTGCGTCATGGTTTATGTTTTTGTTTGCTGTCGGAGCATTTTTGATGCGTTCTGCCGGCTGTATCATAAACGATATTTACGACAGAAAACTTGACGCGATGGTAGAGCGCACTAAGAACCGCCCTCTGGCAAGCGGCGAGATTAAACTGTATCAGGCTGTCATACTGTTGGTTATACTCCTGCTTGCTTCGCTGATAATACTCTTGCAGTTCAACAAAGAAACAATAGCTCTGGGGCTTGCCTCCATGGTGCTTGTAGTATTGTATCCGCTTATGAAGCGGGTAACATGGGTGCCGCAGCTTTTTCTGGGCTTTACTTTCAACTGGGGAATTCTTTTAGGAGGCGCGGCAGTATCCGGAGTTATAAGCGTGCCTCATATAATATTTTACATAGGAGCTGTTTTCTGGACGCTGGGGTATGATACTATTTATGCGTATCAGGATATAAAGGACGATTTGCGCGTTGGAACAAAATCTACGGCAGTATTATTCAGAGACAAATCCAAGCTCATAATTTCTATGTTTTATGTAATCTGTTTTGCCTTTTTTGCCGCTGCCGGAATAGTTGCTAAATTTGATTCATGGTATTTTTTAATACTGGGCGCAGCGTTTTTGCTAACGGCTTTTCATTTGCTGCATTGGAATGTTTCGTCTGTAGAAAGCTCCGCGAAAAAATTCACCGCCAACAGAGACATAGGAATATTGGTTCTGGCTGCTATAGTCTTAGGCAGATTGTAGAAGAGTGGAGAGTGGAATTGGTATATATTCTTAACTCCACACTCCACTCTCAACACTCCACACTTTTTACACTGAAACTATTTATTTTGCTGGATTTTTTGCCGAATTTATGCTATGGTATGCTTATAGATTAAACGCTAGGAGGTTAATTATGAGGACTAAAAATGCCGAAGAGCACGTAAAACGCATGGAAGACAAGAAGAATCGGGTAATGAAAGCCGGAAACAGGGCAAAGAAACAAGGACTGATAGCACGGCTGCAGCAGTTTATACGTGAATTATCTGGTCCTAGTCCGTCATAAGATTAGGCAAATCAAGCAGTTAGCAGTTTTAAGGCATATTTAAGAGTATACTGCTATAATAAAGTTATAATTATATATTATATTTTATATTATTTTTAGGAGGTTATCATGAAAACGAAAATGACAGAATTACTAACAACGCCGGGAGGGGTAGTAATATTAAGAGAAGTAGCTCCGGGAGTACTGGCAGAAATGGGACCGCATGTAGCATCAGCAATAGACGCAGCAAGACCGGTAGTAGCACCGCTGGTAAGAGAAGCAGCGACAGCATTAGCAACAGAAACACCATTAGCACCAATAGCACCATTAGTAGGAAAAGTGGCTGCGCCTCTGACTGGCTATGTTATGGAAAAGTCTGCGGAAACATGGAGAGCAGAAGGCGAAGCAGCAGCCCAACACCCTGAATTCAAAGGCACAAACCCTGAATTCAAGACATACAGTAAGACATACATACCAAATTAAGGAGCGAAATAAACCAATATTTAAGAATGTGTTGTTACAATATACTTATAAGTTGTGTTTTGTTTATATTATTTTTATTGAAGGAGAATTATTATGGCAATACAATTTTTAGTACCAGTAACAGGTTTCATTGCGAAGCACGGCTTTAAAACAATGGCAATTCAAGGCGGAAAAATGATTGCAAAACAAGCCACAGTAACTGCCGTAGCAGAGGGCGGGAAAAAAATAGGCAATGCCACAGTAAAGCAATCAAGCAAAGCAGTAAATAAATTAAGCCAAAAAGCTCAAGATAAATTGAAGACAACTGGCGGTAAGGTTGTCAAAGGCGGCAGAGTTGTAAAAACTTACAACACCCCGTAAGTAACAAGACAAACCGAATAGGAGGTTGTCATGGATAAAAAATATGAACAACTAATACAGCACAATGTTGCTCCAAAACCTGAACATGCTGCCCCAAAAAAGGATGCGGCTGCTGTGCATGGTCAAAAGCACACCGTTGCGGATAAATATAAAAAGCTCGGAGCAAAAATGGGAATAGAAGACCCTGCTCTTAAACAATATTAGGGAACCCGGCTATGTATAACCCAGAGCAAAACTCAGAGTATACCGCAGAGCATGCAAATTATGCTTCTATAAAAAAAACACAGGCTGACGAATTCACTAAACAAGGGAATTTGACTGACCTAGGTATTGTGAATACACTTTTGACACCTGTTATGCAAGGGTATAATAACAATGCTCCTCCCGCTGGTACAGCACCAAGCGGTATGAATGGTCCCCCTATGTAAGAGTTATGAAAGAGAGCAATAGCAAGAGTTTTGGTTGATATATTAATTGTAGATTAGTTTAGATAGCGTTTTTTTGAGTAACTTTATTCTAACTTATGGAGGTTGTTATGGGTATGATAATGGACGGAATTAAGGGTGTTGGCGGCGCTATTAAAAACACGTTTAGTGTCGGAGGATTGGTCGGTGGTGCTATCGGTGCTGCCGGCGGTGCGCTTACCGGTGCTGTTGGGGGTGCTATTATGGGTATACCGGGAGGTCCCATAGGGATGTTAGCAGGAGCCACTACTGGGGCACTTGTTGGCGGTACTGTCGGTGCTATCGGCGGTGCTGTCATTGGAGGCAATGGCACAGCTATGCTTAAAAGACAAGGCGGAGTTTTAGGCGCGTTCGGCAATATGCTCTCCCTCAAAGGACTTATAGGCGGTATCATTGGTCTTATTGCAGGAGCTGTTCTTGGATTAGGTCCTATGGGAATGCTGGCAGGTGCCGTCCTTGGAGCCGGATTAGCAGGCAACTCTTCAAACATCATGAGCTACATGTCTGGAAATGGCTGGGATCCTAAGAAGGCTGGCACAGCACCTGTAAATAATGCTGTCACTGGTCAGAGCGTCCCTTCTCTAAGCCCTACTGTTGCTCCAGGGCAAACTGTGACTCGAACTAATAGAAACGTGAGAGATTTAGGTATCCAGCAAGCAAATAATACTAATCCTGGCTATACTGGCAGCGGCACTAATCCTCCCGTTGTAACAAGAAACCCCTGGTATACCCCCTAAACTGGTTCTTGTTATGAGTCTTAACATGTGGCTCCGGCAAACCCGCCGGAGCCAAAAATTTATCCGCTCTAATTCACCGCCGGCAGCCTGTCTCTGCGGATAAGCTCCGTAGTTATATCTTTTGCTTTCTCAGATGACATCTTAGCCATAATCAGAGCAACCTTCGCGGATTTCATTCTCTGTATCACGCCCAGCACTACCGGCATTTCCAGAGTGTCAAATATCCTCGCAGCCTCTTCCGGCTTCATAGTCTCATATATCTTCACCAGATTATCAAGCTGCGCCTGCTGCTCTTCGGACGCCTGATTCAACAGTACCTGAAGCTGCTTCCGCATAGTCTCCATGTCTCTGATTTTTCCATTCACCCTCTCTTCCACCGCTTCCAGCAATGCCTCTCTGGCCTCAAGGTCCTTAGCCTTCACTTCAAGCTGTGCTCTGCGTTCTGCAAGCTGCTTTAAAATTTCCAGCTCTGCCTCGGTAGGCTCTTCCTTAGGCTGCAGGCTTTCCTTTACGGAATCAGGAGTATCGGAAGCCTCAACAGAGTCTGTTGTGTCTATAATCAAGGCCGCCTTGCTGTCCGCCTCATTGCTATCGTCTTTCTCTTCTTTAACAGGCGCAGCCATCTCTGTACTTGCGAACGCAACTCCCAGCTCTTCGGTTCTGAGAGTTGTCAGCACGCTGGTTGCTTTTACAACAGCCGTAGACGCTCCCAGCACTATAGCGCAGGGCAAAATAACTCTAGAAAATATCCACATTCCGGATATCATGCGGCATTCCTTCTCACCTTCTTCAACAGCAGTGCCAACTCCTGCGCCGAATTAGAGTTCAGCTTCTGAACTAATTTTTCCGCCTCTATTTTGTTTATTATTGGTGCCTTTTTCTCTTCTTCCTGCTCATTATGCTTTTTCATCGCCAAAGATGCCTGCTCGGACAGCCTGTCCGCTATTGCCTCTGCGCTTTCCGTAAGAAACATCAGCTCGTCTCTTATAGGACGCGCTTTATCCAACAGCTCTTCCAGCTCTGCTCCTCTGGAAGATACTTCTCCTTTCAGTCTCCTGAGACACGCCTGCGCCTGATCCACTGAAGCGGCAAAATCTTTCACATATGCGCCCATCTCGACTTTGCTTTTCTTCAGCTCTTTAAGCTGCCTCAGCACTCTTGACGCTTGCAGAACTCCTATGCACACCGCGGCTATAAGAGCTATATCCAAAATCAACATTATTTCACTCATTATTGTTGTCCTATGCTGTTATGTTTTATCAACACATCTTCTACTCTTACCGCTACCCTGTCGCTCAGAGATCCCATCTTCCCTTTGAATAACGGCACATTCCCGGAGCACAAAGAAACCGTATCATCAGCCTTCACATTCAGCACCAGCTTAGATCCGGGTTTCCAATTCATCACATCTTTTAAAGATACTGTAATACTGTCCAGCACCGCATTTATCTTTATATCCGTAAGCAAAAGCTCATTGCTGAGATGCGCTTCCCAAATGCTGTCCCGTCCGAACTTCTCGCCCATGAACATCTGTAACAGCAGCTCCCGTATCGGCTCCAAAGTCGCATACGGTATCAGAATCTCTATCCTCCCTCCGCGTTCCTCCATGTCGATTCTCAGCTTCACAAGCACCGCCGCATTAGCCGGTCTCGCTATTGTAGCAAATCTCGGGTTAGTCTCTAACCGGTCGAACTTGAATGTTACGGGTGACAGCGGATCAAATGCGCTGGACATATCCGCCAGTATCACCTTCGCCAGTCTTCCGACCAGATTTCTTTCTATGGTAGTATACGGGCGTCCTTCTATGCGCATCTGAGCAGTTCCCTTGCGCCCGCCCAGAAGCACGTCTACTATTGAATAAATCAGAGAACTGTCTATGGTCATCAGCCCCGAGTTATCCCATTCTTCCGCTCTGAACACGCACAGCATAGCCGGCAGAGGGATTGAATTAAGATAGTCTCCGAATCTCACCGAGGTTATATGGTCTATGCTTACATCTACGTTGTCGGAAGTAAAATTTCTCAGGTTCGTTGACAGCATTCTGACCAGTCTGTCAAACACAATCTCCAGCATGGGCAAACGCTCATAGTTCACCAGTGCGCTGTTGATAAGAGCCATGACTCCGGAAGTCTCTTGTCCCGTATCTACATCGCCGAATCCCAGCAGGCTGTCTATCTCATTCTGGGACAGAACTTTCGCAGATCCTCCTGTTTGAGGCATGCGCTCTGCAGAAGAATCAGACTGATTATCTGCGCCCTCTTCACCAGAGCCGGACTCGGCAGCCCACGCCTCCATCATTTTTTCTTCTTCTGTTTTTTCTTCAGCCATACTGCCGGTACCTCAAAGACGAAAATTCTGCCGCATCGATTCGATGCAGTTCGAATCTAACATATCTCATACTACTGTACTAGCATTTCCTGAAACAAGATGTCTCTTATTCTGACAGGCTTTGATACCTCTGCGACTCTTATCAACAGCTCTTCTCTTAAACGATACGTTCCGACAGATCCTTTAAGATCGTCCACGCGCAGTTCTCTGAGGTAGGCTTGAAATTTGTCTATGATTTTCGGCTTGATAGCGTCCATATAAACTTTATCTTTTTCATCTGCCAGTTCTATGACTATTTTGAGTTTAAGATAGTTCGGTCTCTTTGCGTCTCCGCTTAGATTCACGAGCATATCGTCAAGCGGATAGTATCCCGGATACACAACAACTACATTTTTTTCCTCGGCTGCAAATTCTTTAGTGCCGCCTTTATTAAGGAATAAAAAAACGCCTGCTGCTGCGCATATGACTGCCGCCAAAACTACTATGGCAATCATGCCGCCCATATTCCGCTTCCTGCCGGAGCCTAGCTCAGACCTCGAATCTGTATCCAGATCATCGTTTTGTTCAGCCACGTTTATTTCCTCCTATGCTGTCCCTACAGTTTGACCATTAGCATTATTCGCCGCATACAGCGCCATAAAATCTATAGGCTGTAAAACGACACCCGGGAAACCGCCCTCACTCACAGCATGAGTTATCACAGCTCTGGCATAAGGGAACAAGTGTCTCGGAGCCTCGACCAGCAAAAACATTTTCTTCTGATCCTCTGATAGTCCGGACAAAGAAAATATTCCGGCGTATTCTATCTCGGCAATAAACGCTGTAGTATTTTGAGTTTTTGCCTCCAGTCTTAACTTGAGCACAGACTCAAAAGCTGCATCTCCAAGTTGTTTATACATAACATTCACATCTAGCATCATCTTCGGAGGTTCTTTAATAACGTTGAATATTTCCGGCGTGTTAGGGCTCTCGAAAGAGAAATCTTTCACATATTGTATGCCCATACTGACGACTGCACCGGTTCCTGTTTGATTTGATTCTGTCATTTTTCCATCTTTTTTTTAGTTTATAACATACTTTTGTCATTCTGCCACTGATTTTGCTTTTCTGCAAGATAAACTAATGGTATACTATTGATAGTCGCTTTTTGTAAATTAAATTTTTCGGTGAATATTTATGCAGGTTGATGTTGAAATTATTATTTACGCTGTAATAGCTGCTTTTATTATAGGCAGGCTCTGGTATGTTTTGGGCACCAGAAACGAGAACGAGCCTAAACGCCCGAACCCGTTTGCCAAGCCTAAACAGCAGGATTCCGAGGCTTCTTCCGCGTCATGCAAAGATAATAGCAATAATAATGTCTTTTTGTCTGACAGCTCTTCCGTTCAGAAGAACCGCCCTCCTTTTATATCTATCAAAGTTCAAAAAATCCCAGCCGGTAAACTGGAAGAAGCTAATTCTCTCAGCTATTGTTCTTTGCCTTCCCGCTCTTTGGCAGGCGGTCTTGCTCAGGTACAGAAAGCCCTCTCTTCTTTTAATGAAAAGCTTTTCTTACAAGAAGCTAAAGACATCTTCTCATCTATTGTCCAAGCATTTAACGCTAACAATCTGTCTTGCGTGTCTTCTTATCTCTCTTCCAGCCTAATGGGCAAATTTCAGGACGCTATCAATGATGAGTCGGAAGAAAAACCCGCAGCTAAACTGTCTGACGCAGAAGTGGTTTCCGCTAAAGTAGAAAACAAACAGGTTTATATAACTGTCCGTTTTATCAGCAATATAAAAGAAGTCAAAGGACACTCTGAGGAAATCGAAGACATATGGACTTTTACCAAAAATCCTCAGAATCTCAGCTCCGGCTGGATGGTGGTTGAGACGAAATAATAAAATTATTTCTGCGTTTTTATTTCTGCATTCTTATTTCTTTTGTTCTGCATCTCGATTCTATTGGCGGACTGGAGTAAAATACTCCTGACCTGAGAAACAGTCTCTGCATCATTAGAAACCATAAACCGAATCGCAGCGTTTCTTAGAGACAGGAAAACAACAGGATCCATATTAAAATTAGCAGGCTTATAAGCGACAGTCGCCATTACGGTAATGACTTCGCGTCTGGTAGCAAGATCAACGGGATTCTTGTAAAGTTTCTCTTTGGCAGCCATGAGAATTCTGGCTAGAGGATGAGAAAACTCTGCATTGGGAAAAACTATTTTGATAGGTTTGGAATAATAGACATCGCCCCTATTGTTGCGGGAGGCTAGTTTTACGTTGGCAGTTTTGCCTGCAAGACCGAAACGCAGAGGATCTATGTGAGCGACACCGTCATTGATTCGCCCGCCGAGAGAGAAAACCGGAATTTTCACGGAAGGCAGAGAAGATTTATTATCTTCGGCTAAAGGACCGGCTATTAAGTATAAAGAATTGATGCCCCGGATATCTCTGGCTTTGTAGGGGATAGTAACGAGTTTGCCAGTTGAAGAGATATAAGGAGCACCGTTGAAATCGAGATACCGCCCTGTATTGAAAAAGAAGAACATGGCAATAGCCACGCCTGCAAAGAAAGAGAGCAGGCTTATGAATCCGGAGGAAATGCGTTTCCGCCATTTCATTGATATGTATTTTTTTCTGTTCATGAAGCACCTGTAGCATGAAAACAAGGTAAATGCTAGAAATATGTCTTAAAAATAAAAAAAGGCACTTGCAAAAAAAGAATTAAGAATGTATTAAATTAACTTATTTCGAGAAGAACGGACGATTAGCTCAGTTGGTAGAGCAGATGACTCTTAATCATCGGGTCCACGGTTCGAGCCCGTGATCGTCCACCATTCAATCTGACTTATAGCTTTTCGGCACCATAAGTATCTTATCCCGGCAGCGACCATGGCGTCAAACGCGGCAGCCAGCGCGGAACATTTCTTTTATACAACTTGTAATCGTTGCCAAAACGTTTTTCCAGTTCCTTTTCTTCAAAAAGCGGCAAGTATATAAGGTTGACGACAACAAATATGCACGCCCATATCAAGATCGGGATAGAATGGGTTATCAGCACTTCTGCCGCCAGCATGAAAAATACGCTGGTTATCATTGGGTTACGCACATGCTTGTACGGACCGTGGATTACCAGTTTTGTAGGCGGATCCCAAGGCGCCGCCGTACCGTGACCCCTGGTATGAAACAGGAATATCGTCCATAATGCCAATAACAAGCCTGCCAATAAAAACATAATGCCAAGGGTCAGCGATATCGCCTTATCCGCGATCGTCAGGTCATAATCGCCGGCAATCAGTATGATGCCGGGAATAATCACAAGAGTGTTTATCGGCAGTAATAAAATAGCCTTAAACCATCTCCACATGCTTTTTCTCCTTTCTGAATTAAAAATAACGGGGCTGTCTGACATGATTGCGCTCCTGTTATTTTCTCGGAATTATCAATATAAGTCTTTTTTATTTCTTAGCAAGTTCGTAACTGGAATCAATCCGATTGCAAATTTCTTTTATCGAAACGTAACCGTCCAGACATATTGTTATCCAATGTTTCTTAGTTGGTTTTATTCTTGACAAAGCCAAAGGCAATAAGTTTATCATAGTCGATTGAACGGTTATGAAATAAGGTTTCAATATCTATATCCTATATCCACGTTGAGTTACGGTCGTAGTAAAAGAATATAGCGGGATTCTATCCGGGAAGGCAATACCAATAACAGGGAATCTACAGGGAAAATCAGCCATTTTAGAAGCCCAATTTCAGCCAACCGTAGCAATAAGCCTAATAAAAATGGACAAAATGTCAATGACTGGGTGAAAAATAACAGGGAAGTTAAAACGCATATCAGGGAATTGGTTTTAAGAAACAGAGCGTTTGCAGAAAAGAACAGGGAAATAGAAATTTGCTTGACAATTGGTTAAATGTCGGCTACTTTGCAATCAGAATGAATATTGCCCGAAATAGAGGGATTTGCTATGTACATCAAAAGAACCATAGAAAAAAGCATAAAAGAATCTAGTGATTTCTTTCCTGTTGTCCTGATAACAGGACCGAGGCAGGTTGGCAAAACTACGGTGTTCCAAAACTGCGAAAAGAAAAAAAGAACCTATGTTTCTTTGGATACCCTGGACAATCGCAGGCTTGCGCAAACAGACCCTCGGGATTTTTTGGAACGCTATCCGGCACCTGTCCTGATTGACGAAATCCAATATGCCCCGGAACTTTTCCCCTATATCAAATCTATTGTAGATGAAGACAAAAAGAGCGGTGCCTATTGGATTACAGGCTCGCAGCAGTTTGAGTTGATGAAAAACGTAACAGAGAGCTTAGCCGGTCGTGTCGGTATTTTAAGCTTGCAAGGCTTATCTCAAACGGAAAAGAACGGAACACCAAAACAACCGCCGTTTTTACCAACAACGGAATACCTTAGTGTCAAATCAAAAAACGAAAAAAAGATATCCGTTCAAAAAATCTTCAAAACTATCTGGAAAGGCTCATATCCGAAGCTGTTCACAGACAAGGATAACAGATGGGAACTGTTCTATGGTGCCTATGTAAAAACATATATTGAACGAGATGTGAGGCAGCTTAAAACTGTTCAGAATGAGCTGGATTTTATGAAATTCATGACTGCTTTGGCAGCACGTACGGGACAGCTGCTAAATTATTCCGACTTGGCAAAAGATGTCGGTGTAGCCGTCAATACCATCCGTGCATGGATTTCAGTGTTACAGACATCTGGTCTGATTTACCTGTTGCAGCCCTATTCCAACAATCTGACGAACCGTGTTATCAAAACGCCCAAGGTGTATTTCATGGATACGGGCATTGCCTGTTATCTGACCAAATGGAACTCTCCGGAAACACTTGAAGCAGGAGCTTTTGCAGGAGCCATTTTTGAAACCTATGTCGTGAGCGAAATCATTAAAAGTTATTGGCACAACGGCAAAGAGCCGGCAGTTTACTTTTACCGCGACCATGATGCTAAGGAAATCGATGTTATTTTGGAGGAAAATGGAAAGCTATATCCGCTTGAGATTAAAAAGAAGTCCAACCCTGACAAATCGGATGTTGCTGTGTTTACCACATTGAAGCGTTTCGGAAAGGAAGCTGGCTCAGGCGGTGTCATCTGCTCTGCTCCGACCTACCTGCCGCTGGGAGAAAACGCCTTTATTATACCTGTGGGGTATTTGTAAAGCGGGCGATTGTGAAACGCAGGCTGCTTTCTGCGAAATTGTAGATAAGCTGCACCAACTCTATTTTGGGTCTTGGCAATGTTTAGGTTTGCTGACATAATAACGAGGTTCAATAGCTTCTCTAAGATATTCCAAATATTCTTGCTCAGCCTGTCTTGTTTTTTTTGCTTTTAAAAAAGTCTTTAATTAATTTTGTATATTTATTCATTATAAAAGTCCTTAATTGAGGTTATGGGGTGCAAACCAGCTTGCCATTCGACTTGTCCTTCGAAGCACACAGTGCGAAGAAGGAAGCCTCGAAGCAGCAGAAATAATCGGTATTCACCGCAAAGGTATTACAAAACACTTCGATGTTTCTATTTATCAATGGTAAGCCTGTTTGGGGTACTTGAAACGTCCTGTTTAGGACGTAGGTCAAGAAGTTCATTTATATGTTCTGCGAACGCTGTGCCAAAACATGCATGTAATACGGCACTATAATGTAATCCATCAGGCAGTATTTCTTGGCTAGAAAGCGTCTTTTCGATAGAAAACTCTTTTGCAATTGGGTTGAAGTCAAAAAGCTTACAAGATTCCGTTTCTTCAGCCACCTTTTTATATGTTTCTTGCACGACCTCAGAGAGTTCTATAGAACGTTCATCAAACTGATGACTCCAATTCTCTAGTAGTTCCTGTTTATGGTCAGTCAAAATAGGAGGCGGGATGAGGATTATTTTTCCATTAGGATTTAGCTCTTTGGTAATTCCAATAAGATGATTTAATCCTTTTTCAAAGTCAGCGGGACTAAGATTATACAGCCATTGCAAATCATTTGTTCCCAACGGAATAACGATCGCAGCCATCTCACCATGCTTCTCGATTTCCTGTGAAAGTAATTCACGGAAACAATCCAGACCACTTTCCAAATATTCAACCTTATCCCCATTCCCACTCTTACTTTTTATAAAGCCATTTCTGTTAGTGAGGCTTATGTTAACAATGTTATACATTGAACCCAACTTAGACTGTGCCACGTCAGGCCAACTTACACCTTCAGGGTGCATGACTCTTACAGAGTTACCATTCTCATCCGTAGCCACATGTTTTAATGCCTCTGCATTAGAATCTCCGAAGACGAGGATGTTTTTCGGCTGCATTACGTCTACCATAATTTTACCTTTCAAATTAGATTTATACAATAGCTCTTACTCATTTAAGCACACCGTGCGCGTGAGATTTGCCTAAAAATTAATGACATCTTTGCACATAATTGTGTACAAGTCATAATCACTATTATTATACCGAAATTCGCATTCTTTCAATTGTAAAATATACTTTCATGCACGAATACCGCTACAGTATGGTTAATGTGTGGTCGTGTGTAAAAGAATATAGTGGAGTTCTATCCGAGAAGGCAATACCAATAACAGGGGATTTTTCTTATAAATGTCGTTTTATAAACTCTCTGCCGGAACCTGTTTTTAAGTATCTTTCAAACTGTTCGGCTTTTTCTTTGTTATCAAATGCAAGATAGTTTTTAAGGTGCCAAGGTTTGAATTTATTTGTATGAATTGACAATCCTTTATTATGGTCATTAAATCGTTTTTTCAAGTCATTGGTATATCCGGTATAAAATCTATCTGGAGTGTTTATGCTTTGCAGGATATAAACGTAGAACATTTGTGATTATCTGTTTGCTAGAGTGTGAAGGTAATACAACAGCCAGCCCGCCTTCGTTCGCAAGAGCTCACTACGGCGCGGCATCCGCCTACGCTAACGCTACGGCGCGATTAGTGCCGTAGCGTTAGCGTAGGCGGATGGTCGGGGAGACAGGATTCGAACCTGCGACCCTCTGCTCCCAAAGCAGATGCGCTACCAGCCTGCGCTACTCCCCGTATATTTAAGGTGCCTCCGGTTTTCTCGTGCCTCTTATACCGTCATCTTTCCCGCAAATCAAGTCCATTTTCTTATTGTTTTTGCTTCTCTTTTTGTATTTCCAGTCTTTTATTTTACTTTTTTGCATAAAAATGTGTGTGTTTCTGGGGCATTTTGTATTATACTTCTTTGCCTTAGTTTCTGTTGTTAATTTTTTTGATGAACTCCCCGGGACGCTTTCGCCATGTTTCTTTCTTTTCTAGCCAAACTAGTCGACTTCAGCCGCAAACATGCCCTGCTTATATTATTCCTGTCTTTTGCATTAGCTTCTACTGGCTCTCTTTTTATAGTCCAGAAATTTGCTATTACTACCGATATTAATACTCTTTTTCCTGACGACCTCACTTGGCGCAAGCACGAGGTAGCTCTTGAACAGGCTTTTCCTAATAAAATAGACACTATGGTTATCGTAGTAAATTCCGACAACCAGTCTGTCCTCGAGGTTATGGCTTCCGAGCTTGCCGAGAAACTTGCTTCTATGCCTTACCTATTTACGTATGTGTCTCGTCCGGATTCGCTCGATTTCTTCAAAACTCACGGGCTTCTTTTTCTTTCTCAGGAAGAACTCGAAGGTGCTCTGGCCCAGATGTCGCAGGCGCAGCCTTTTATAGCTTCTATCTCTGCAGATCCCAGTTTAAGAGGCTTCCTCTCCAGTCTCGATTTAATGATTAAAGGTCTTCAGGCTAAAGCCGTTCCAACTGATTTTTTAGCCCAGCCAATATCCGCTATCAGCACTTCTTTAACCTCTTCTCTGGAAGGTAAATTTCTGCCTATAGATTGGCAGCAACTCCTGCCTAAGGATAACTCTCTGGACTCTCCTCAGTCCTCTCTTCTCTCCAATACCCGATACATCATCGCAAAGCCGGTGCTTGACTTCTCTAAGCTCCAGCCTGCATCGACCGCTATTTCCTTTGTCAAAAAAACTATTTCAGAGATAGAGCAAACTCACGACCTCACCGGCAAAGTTCAAACCAGACTTACCGGACCCGTAGTTCTCAACGATGACGAGTTCTCTTCTGTTTCAGAGGGCGCAGGGCTCGCTACTGTTCTTTCCGTAGTCCTTGTGTTTGTGCTTCTGTTGTTTGGTATGCGCACATGGCGCATAGTTCTGCCTATTATCTATACTCTGCTCTTAGGGCTTATTGCCACTACTGTTTTTGCTCTGGCTGCCGTAGGACATTTTACTCTTATCTCTATTGCGTTTGCTGTTCTGTTTATCGGCATAGCTGTGGATTTCGGCATTCAGTTCGGCTCTCGGTACCGCGATGAGTTCAGCACTGAACCTAATCATGCTCTGGCTTTACAGAAAACTGTGAATGTAGTTGCTATTCCTTTAGCTGTTGCGGCAGCAGCTACTGCTTTGGGCTTCTTTGCGTTTACTCCTACCAACTACAAAGGCATTTCCGAGCTGGGGCTTATAGCGGGAGCCGGAATGATTATTGCTTTTGTTCTTAATCTTACTCTGCTTCCGGCTTTGATGACTCTTACTAAACCTTCGCCGGAAAAAAAAGCTATCGGCATTAAAGCTTTGGCTCCTCTTAATAATTTTCTTATTTCAAAGCCTAATATTCTGATTTCACTTTTCATTGCTATTACTATGGTAATGGCTGTTTTTGCATCACAGATTAAATTTGATTTTGATCCTCTGAATCTGAAAAATCCAAAACTCGAGTCTGTCTCTACTATGATAGAGCTCTTGAACGATGAGAATAATTCTTCTTATGCAGCCCAGCTATTGGCAGACTCAGCGTCTGACGCTCTTGTTAAAGCTATCGAATTTGAACAGGTGCCTCAGGTTTCTCATGTCGTGACGCTGGACAGCTTTATTCCGGACAATCAGGAACAGAAATTGGAAATGATAGCCGATACGTCTATGATGCTGTCGCCTTCCTTTGATGTGACTCCGATAGAGGCCCCTTCTATGGAACAGCTTCTTGATGCTTTCAGACAGACCGGTCTGGCTCTGCGCGAGGCTGTTTCTTCTATGGATACGGCGGACGCTCAGTATAATAATTTCCGGGCGTTTTCCGATCTGCTTTTGAAGATTGCTGAAACGTCAGACGGAAAAGTTTTGGCTCTGGCGCATAGGAATATTGTAGAGCCTTTGCAAAGCAAGGCTGCTGAAATGAAACAGCTTCTGGAAGCGCAGGTTGTTGATTTGAACAATCTGCCGGACGAGATAAAACGAGACTGGATGACAAAGGACGGCAAGTGGCTTATAGAAGTTCACCCCAGAAGAGATGCAAGCGGTTCGCCTAGGGACACAAAGCTGTTAGAGGATTTTGTACAGGCGGTTACTGCTGTGGATCCTAATATTTCAGGAGCTCCTGTTGCTATTATAGAATCCGGAAGAGAGATTATAAGAGCGTTTGCTCTGGCAGCTCTTTATGCGGTTGCGTCTATAGGACTGCTGGCGTTAGTTGTTTTCAGAAGAGTCTGGGACGTTTTAATGACGCTTATCCCGCTGACTGTAGCAGGGATTTTAACGCTGGCTACTATGGAGTTCATAGGACTGCCGATTAACTTTGCGAATGTTATTGCGCTGCCTATACTTTTCACGCTGGGCATTTCTTATGCGGTTTATTTTGTGTTTTATGCAAGACAAGGACGAGTAGATTTCCTGTCCTCCAGCATGGCCAGAGCCGTTTTATTCTGCGCTCTAACTGTTTTGGCAGCGTTTATATCTTTGGCGGTTTCCGATCACCTCGGCACCCAGAGCATGGGGATTCTGCTGACTATAGCGTTGGCGTATTGTCTTATCTGTACGTTCCTGATTCTGCCCGTGTTGAATTGCTTTGACAAGCGTTATGATGATGACGGAGAAGACGAAGAACCTCCTCACAACGAGAGGCCTCAGATTTTCGCTCTGGAGGAGGACGCTGAAGACGCTGAAACTGAAGATGATGAGGCTGTTGAGCTTGTTGACGTTATAGACGATGCGGAAGAAGAAAAAGCTCCGCCGAAGCCTCTGCAAGATGAGATTCAAGATGATTTTTCCGATGAACCTGATGAGACTGGTGAAGAAGACATAGCCCAGTTGAATTTTCCTAAAAATCCTGCGCCTATAGAAGAGGTTTCTCTTGATATGGAGGGCTTGACATTTAAAGAAGACCTTTCCGGGACTGCGCCTATAAGGGAAGAGGACTACGTCTCTGATGATCAGTTTTATTTTGATGAACAAAAGGTTAAAACGGAAGCTCCTAGGAATCCTCAGCCTTTATCCGAATTTTCCTCCTTCAATGACGGGGATTCTCTTAGGGTTGCGGTCAAGGAGAGTTCTAATAAGAAAAGGAATAAGAAAAAAAAGCAGTCCGATGAGGATTCTCAGCCGTCTTTGCCTATTTCTTAACGAATCTGTGTCATTAATAAATATGTGACATTATCGACTCATAGTTGTGGATTCTTTTATATTTGTTATTTTAGCACTTGAAGATTGCCTGAAAACGTGCTCAAATCAAACGGTTTTTACGTTTCTTAAAAGAGGTCTTTTATGTTGTTTCGTCCCGCTGTTATAATGCTTCTTGCCGCTGTGCTGCTAGGCACATCTGCTTGCGCAGATAATGATAACAAATATAGTTATAGCAATCTTGACAACCCGGGCATTGCGGATCCTCTTGAACCAATCAACAGAGTTTCTTTCACAGTATCTCACTTTTTGGACGGTTTTCTTATAGAGCCGATAACTAGGCTTTATGTATTTTTCGCTCCTAAGTTTATGCAGGAACGAATCGCTAATATACTTTCCAATATGGGCGAGCCTGTTTTCTTTGCAAACAATATAATGCAAGGAGAGTTTGAAAAGGCAGGCATTACTGTTCAGCGTTTTGCTATAAACACTATTGTCGGAGTCGGCGGCATGTTTGAAGTTGCTGACGAGCTGGATCTTAATCAACAGCGCACTGATTTCGGACTGACTCTCGCTTCTTGGGGTTTTTCTTCCGGCCCTTTCCTGTATATACCAGTGATTGGACCCTCCTCTGTGCGTGACGGGCTTGGCTTCGGCGTTGATTGTTTTATGACTCCTTGGACGTATATAGCAGGATACGGCGGTTCGTCCGCACAGGACAAGTATCTGATTGCATCTACTTCAGCAAGCATACTGACCAACAGAGCAGCGGTCTTGGACGAGTACAAGGCTTTGGAAGAAAGCTCTTTGGACTTATACGCCCAACTACGCAGCATCTTCATTCAGTACAGAAACAAACAAATCGGACGCACCTCACCCGGCATGAATCCAGATTTGTACTTTGATAATTATTAAGAAAGTTGAAAGTGTAAAGTGAAGAGTGGAAATATTGTTGCAATTCTCATTTCCACTTTCAACTTTCCACTTTTCACATTACCCTTGCAGTATCCAGCATTCTGCACGAGAAGCCCCACTCGTTATCGTACCAGCTCATGACTCGGACAAAATCGCCGTCTATGACTCTGGTCTCTTTCAACGCAAATATAGACGAATGCGAATCATGATTAAAATCAGAAGACACGAGAGGCTCGGAATAAACTCCCAAGATTCCTTTCAGCTCTCCGTTCGCAGCCTTCATTACAGCTTCAGAAATCTCTTCAACGGATGTGTTTCTTTTGGATACGAATTTAAAATCCACTAAAGACACGTTGCACGTAGGAACTCGTATAGCTGTTCCGTCCAGTTTTCCTTTGAGTGCGGGCAAAACTTTTCCTACTGCCTTAGCCGCTCCTGTGGACGTAGGTATAAGATTGCACGCTGCTGCTCTTGCTCTGTGCAGATCTTTGTGCGCAGTATCCACAGTATTTTGATCTCCGGTATAAGAATGTATCGTAGTCATAAATCCATGCTCTATGCCGATAGTATTCTGTAACACATACGCAACCGGTGCTAAACAATTGGTAGTGCATGACGCATTGGATACTATTTTGTGTTCAGGTTTAATATCTTTGTGATTCACGCCGTAAACTACGGTTATATCCTCATCAGTCGCAGGCGCAGAAATCAGCACTTTCTTTGCACCTGCAATAAGGTGTTTTTCCGCATCCGCTCTTTTAGTGAATCTTCCGGAACACTCCATGACAATATCAATTCCTAAATCTTTCCAAGGCAATTTGGTAGGATCAGCTATTTGCAGTACTTTTATCTTTTGTCCTGCAACTATAAGGCTGTCTTTTTCTGCCTTGACCTCTTCTCCGAATCTCCCATGCACGGAATCATATTTCAGCAAATGTGCACTGGTTTCTATATCCGCCAAATCATTTATCGCTATAATCTCCATGTCTTTTGCCTTAGTCTCTGCCGCAGCCCTCAGCACTAGTCTTCCGATACGCCCAAATCCGTTGATGGCTATTCTCATCTTTTCACTCCGTTTAATATTCGCATTGCTTCCCTGACGATTCTGTCCGCAGTTATATCAAAATGCTCAAACAAAACTTCCGCAGGCGCAGATTCGCCAAAGCCTTCCATACCGATAAAAGCTCCGTTCTCTCCTATGTATCGATCCCAGCACATTCGTATGCCTGCCTCAACAGCTATGCGCGGTGCCGTTCCCAAAACTGATTTTTTATATTCTTCCGATTGCTCTTCGAACAACTCCAAGCTGGGCATAGACACTACAACCGCATTGATGCCGTCCATTTGCAGTTTCTCTCTTGCGTCCAAAGCCAGTTTCACCTCAGACCCTGTCGCAAGCAGAGTAATATCTCTTGTTTCACCTTCGCCCTTTATAATATACGCTCCTTTGGCAGAAAGGTTAACTCTGCCTCCTTGATAATCTCTTATTGTCGGCAGATTCTGACGAGTCAAACACAGCATAGTAGGTCTATGCTTGTTTTTCAGAGCAATATCCCATAACTCCGCAGTTTCTATGCCGTCACAAACCCTGCCCACTATCAGATTCGGAATAGCGCGCATAACAGCAAGCTGTTCTATAGGCTGGTGAGTCCTTCCGTCTTCACCTACGCCTATACTGTCGTGCGTCATGACGTATATAACGCGTATGCCCATCAATGCGCTTAGTCTCACAGACGGACGGCCATAGTCAACAAACACAAAGAACGCTCCGCCGTAAGGAATAAATCCTCCGTGCAGCGAGAGTCCGCCCATTATTGCAAACATCGCATGTTCGCGCACGC
>Ga0123353_10000372_pt1 | contig 55058 bp, 38 predicted proteins | sample TergutLab28metaG_3_FD_92763 | JGI IMG/M metagenome (GOLD analysis project Ga0123353, IMG submission 92763) | Labiotermes labralis P3 segment gut microbial communities from Petit-Saut dam, French Guiana - Lab288 P3 | ecosystem: Host-associated > Arthropoda: Insects > Digestive system > Gut ... | reverse complement strand
GCCGACGCCGTTCCTTCATGCTCATACGTAATGTCACGTCCATTCACCTGACATACCCCATCAGGCACAGGGGTGACACTTCTATTGAGACAAGGGGATGTCATTTCTATTGCGACGCGACAGACCTTGTTCCGCGCCTTGTTCCGCGCCTTGTTCCGCGCCCTTGTTCCGCGCCCTTGTTCCGCGCCCGGTCGTCGTATAGAATCCGTCGCTTTCCGTGGAGACTTTTTTATGACAACGACGACGATTCATCGCGTGGACGTTCGACCGAGGCAGGCGTTTGGGGACCCCCATGCGGCGGGAGTGCTGCATCAGGTGCGCGAACTGGCCATCGACACCGTGTCGGCCGTCCGGTCCGGGCGGTTGTTTTTCCTGTACGGCGACCTCGACGCACAGGCCGCGGACCGCATCGCGCGCGAACTGCTCATCGACCCCGTCGTCGAAGACTACACGATCGAAAACTCCGCGAGCGAAAGCGAGCCCCGGAACCCGGATCCCGAATCCCGGATCACGGCCCACGTGATCGAGGTGCACCTCAAGCCCGGCGTGATGGACCCGGTGGCGGCGTCCACCGAGCAGGCCATTCGGGACATGGGGCTGGCGGTGTCGTCGGTCCGAACAGGGCGGCGGTACGAGTTCGACGGGGCCGTCTCCGAACCGCAACGCGAAACCATCGCCCGGCGGCTGCTGGCCAACGGCGTCATCGAGGACGTCTATTTTCACGCCCACACGCCCGCGGAAATGCACGGGCATTCGTATCAGCTCCACGTCACCGAGGTGGCCATCCGCGGCCTGGACGACGCGGGGCTGGCGACGCTTTCGAAAAACGGCCATTTGTTTCTCAACCTCACGGAGATGAAGGCGATTCAGGACCATTACCGCGCCCTCGGCAGAGAGCCGCGCGACGTGGAACTGGAAATGCTCGCGCAGACCTGGAGCGAGCACTGCGTGCACAAAACCTTCCGCAGCGACGTGTGGTACGAGGGTCTCCCGTTGCCGGGCGAGTGGGAGTTGGCCTGGCCGGTCGCGACGGCGGAGGAGTGGGCGGGTTTGAAAAGCGAACTGGCGTCGTTTTTGACCAACGCCGGCTATCAAGGCGCTCACGCGGCGGAGCACCTGGCGGCCGTGGAGGCTGCCGTGCGAGCGGCGCTGGCGCGTGGCGCGGGCGCTCCACGTGGCGCGGGCGTCTCGCCCGCGCGTCCCGCGGGCATCCTGCCCGCGTCTGGCGAAGACGGTTTGACGTCTCCCATCGCTCTGCCCAATGGAACGCACAACGCGGGCGGGACGCCCGCGCCACGTTGTACGGTCACTTGCTCGCTGGAGCAGGATTGCGGCGCGCGGTACCGGTTCGGCGTGAACGGGCAGGAGGTGTTCACCTTCGCCGTGCCCGCCGCCGCCGACGGGCAGGTGCGGGTGTTCATTCCGAATTTGATTAAAAACACCGTCTTCCGCGCGACGCGCGAGTTGGACAAGCCCTGGACGATCAGCGTGTTCAAGGACAACGCCGGCGTGATCGAGTTCGACGACGACACGGCCGTGTGTTTCAAGGTCGAGACGCACAATCACCCCTCGGCGATCGAGCCGTACGGCGGCGCGAGCACGGGGATCGGCGGGGTAATTCGCGACCCGATGGGCACGGGTCTCGGCGCCCGGCCTGTGGCGAACACGGACGTGTTCTGTTTCGGTCCGACGGACCTGGCGCTCGACGACGTGCCCAAGGGCGTGTTGCATCCGCGTCGCGTGATGCGCGGCGTGGTGGCGGGCGTGCGCGACTACGGAAACCGCATGGGTATCCCGACGATCAACGGGGCCGTCTATTTCGACGGCCGGTATCTCGGCAACCCGCTGGTGTTCTGCGGAACGGTGGGCGTGCTGCCGCGGGACAAATGTTTCAAGCGCGTGGGCGAGGGCGACGCGATCGTGGTGGTCGGCGGTCGGACCGGTCGCGACGGCATTCACGGCGCGACGTTCTCCAGCGGCGAGTTGACGCACAGCCACGAGACCGAGTTCAGCCACGCCGTGCAGATCGGAAACGCGATCACGGAAAAGAAGATGCTTGACACGATGCTCCAGGCCCGCGACGCGGGGCTGTACACCGCCGTCACCGACTGCGGCGCGGGCGGGCTGAGTTCGGCCGTCGGCGAAATGGGCGAGGAACTCGGCGCGGAGGTCCACCTCGACCGCGTACCGCTGAAATACGCCGGCCTGTCGTACAGCGAAATCTGGATCAGCGAAGCCCAGGAACGCATGGTCTTCTCCGTTCCGCCGGAGAATGTCGACCGCATTCTGGCGCTGTTCCAAAGCGAAGACGTCGAAGCGACGGTGATCGGGACGTTCGGCCGTGACGCGCAACGTGGCGAGGGCGTCTCGCCCTCGTGTCTCGCGGGCGTCTCGCCCGCGTCTGGCGAAGACGGTTTGACGTCCTCCAGCGCCCTGCGCAATGGAGCGCACAACGCGGGCGAGACGCCCGCGCCACGTCGTACGCTGCGTCTGTTCTACGCCGGCACGCCCGTCGGCGAGTTGGACATGAACTTCCTGCACAACGGACTGCCGCGGCCGACCAAGCACGCGCGGTGGAGTCCGTCGCATGCGCGCACCGCCTTGCCGAAACAAACGCCAAGCCTTAACCAGACGCTGCTGGCCGTGCTGTCGCTGCCCAACGTCGCCAGCAAGGAGTGGATCGTTCGGCAGTACGACCACGAGGTGCAGGGCGGCAGCGCGGTCAAGCCGCTGGTGGGCGTCGGCGAGGACGGCCCCGGCGACGCATCGGTGATTCGGCCGGTGCTGGGCAGCCGCAAGGGCGTGGTCGTCTCCTGCGGCATGAATCCGCGGTTGGGCGACCTGGACCCGTACAATTCGGCCTTGCACGCGGTGGACGAGGCGTTGCGAAACGCGGTCGCCGTCGGCGGCGATCTCGACCGGACGGCCATTCTCGACAATTTCTGCTGGGGCAACTGCAACAAGCCCGACCGCATGGGGGCGCTGCTGCTGTCGGCCAAGGCCTGCTACGACGCGGCCAAGGCGTACGGGGTGCCGTTCATTTCCGGCAAGGACAGCCTGAACAACGAGTTCGTCACCGCCGACGGTCAAACCATCGCCATTCCGCCGACGCTGTTGATTTCGGCCATCAGCGTCATCGACGACGTGGCCCGCTGCGTCACTGCCGACGCGAAGGCTGCCGGCAACTATGTATTCCTCCTGGGCCGAACCGGCGGCGACATGGGCGGCAGCCACTATCTGCTGGCCAACGGCCTCGATAGCGGCACCGACGTTCCGCCGGTGGACCTGGTGTTGGGCCGGCGAGTGATGCGGGCGCTATCGGCCGCCATCGCCGACGGAACGGTTCGGGCCGCCCACGACCTCTCCGAAGGCGGGCTGGCCGTGGCGGCGGCGGAAATGGCGTTCTCCGGCGGCCTGGGCGTGAGTTTGAATCTCGCCGCCGTGCCGACCGTCAACAACGCGACCCTCGAACCGGCCGTCGCGCTGTTCAACGAATCCGCCGGCCGGTTCCTCGTCGAAGTCGCCCCCGACCACTACGACGCGTTCGTCCGCCACGTCGCGAATGTCCCGCACGGCGAAATCGGCCGCGTGACCGACACCGGAAGAATTGTTGTGATGAGCGGCAACAAAACCGTGCTCGACCTTGGTATCGCCGACGCGAAGGCGGCCTGGCAGAAGACGTTCCAGGGATTCTGACGTCCAAATGCGAAAAACGATATAAGAATGACAAACAACGAAGACATTATATGTGTGGACGAGACTCCGTTTGACGATGTTCCAGAGAACCAGCGTCCTAAGGCAGCGAAAAAATGGGCAAAAGCGCAATACAAGGATGCAGAACCGGTTACCAATAAAAACACCGGACGAAAGATTAAAATTACCGGAGGTGGAATCGGTCACACCGTATACAACACGCGTCATCCTCACGCGTTCTATTTGCTTTCCGTTCTTCCAGAAATCATTGAGCGGGCAGAATTCATATGTTCAGAGGAGCCGAAGCTCACAGAAGATTGGAGAAAACCAGAACCAGACCTGATGGAAGTTGAACGGTATGGGACAAAAGCAAGGTTGCGAGGAAAACTTTATGACGTGGAGTTAACCGTAAAAGTAAAGAAAGGAAATGAAGGAGGAGACCGCGAACTTGACAGCGTCGGCATGTACAGGAACTACTATGGACACGACCTGTACGAAAAATAAACAGGGGCCGCTAGTTGCCTGCTGGGCGATCGTGGATTTTCATCCCGTACCGTACCCGGTCCTGCTAGCGACCCTCTATAAACATTATCGACTGTAACCCTGAGAAAATCAAGTGCGAATCAGTTTTCTTTGAAAATTTCAAAATAGAGCATGGAGCATTGGATATTTTCTTCGTGATGTCTCGTGGGCCGGAGAGGGATTGTAGAAAGATCATCCCGCCGTTTCTCGGTTGTCCCATTCCTCGCGTTGTTCAGCGAACGGGTATCTCCAGCGTGCCTGACCACGAGCCTTCGAATGGTCGGTCCGCCGCGGCTTCGAGTCCTCCGGCGGTCCAGGATAGTTGGACTGGAATTCCCGGCGGCGTGTGGAGTTCCACGTGCCAGCGGGTGGGGGTTTCGCGTGTCCATTGCGCGGTCACCGGGCCGGCGGGCAGGCGGAAGGCGTAGTCCAGACGGTCGAACGTGTCCAGCGCCAGACGCAGGGACAGGGCGGCGTATCCCGGCAAGGTCGGCGAGGCGCCGAGCACACCGTGGATCATCATCCACGGGGCGATCGCGCTCCAGGCGTGGTTCATCGTGTCGTGATTGTCCCCGCCGAAGCATTCCCACGTGGCCGTCGCGCCACGCACCAGCATCGGCGTGAAGGCCCGCGTGATGGCGGACATCCCTTCGGCGGCCCGGTCCTGGACCGCCCAGGCCTGGGCGAGGTAAAACCAGGAGTACGGCGACCCGGCTGAGACCCACGGGCGAGCGGCCGTGTCGGTGACCAGCCGCAGCGCGTAGCGCGCCTCGGTGGGCGTGAATACCCCGAGCGAGGCCGCCAGGGCATTGACGAGTTGCGAGAACGCCGCCCGGCCGTCGGTCTGAACCTCGGGCGCGGTCGGATTTCCGGGGACCGTGGGGTAAGAGTCGTCGAGGGCGTCGCGGACGGCACCGACGGCGGCGTCGTAAAACTGGCGGCGGATGGCCGGGCGAAGGAAGGCGATTTCAGCGGCGGCTTCATCGTCGGGCGACAGTCCGAGAATGCGGCGGATTTCGACGTTCGCCTCGAGCGCCTGGAGGTAAAACAGGTTCAGGCCGGCGTTGGGGTCGCGGCGGTCGTGGCCGATGGTCTGTCGCGGGTGCCACCCCATGCCCGAATGGTCGAGAAACAACACCGCATCCTTGTAGGCCGGCTGGCGGCGGAGACCGGCCATGGTGGTCCAGCCTTCGTTGTCGCGGGCCCGGCGGAAATCGCCAATCACGCGTTCGGCCGTCGGGTGTTGCGAGGCCAAGAGGTCCAGATCGCCGGTGCATCGGTAGTGCCGCCGCAGCGACTCGACCGCGACCAGGCAGTAATCCGCCAGCGGACCGCCCATGCCGTAGGCGCTGGCGGGGACGACGCCCCGGGCGGCGTAGTCGCGGGACAGCGAGGCGTTCAGGGCGGTCCAATGGCGGAAGTCGCCGGTCATGTGGCCGACCATATCGGCGACCCAGATTCCGTCGCCCCAGTACATGCCCTGCTCGCGGGTGTTGCAGTCGTAGCAGGCGGCCTGGGCGCAGGTCTTGATCGCCCGCCGGCCGATGTCGTACACCGATTCGGCGACGCGGTCGGAAGCGGCGAAGCGGTCCTGGTAGTCCAGATCGGCGCGGCAGCGGTGCGTGGTCAGGCGGCGGACCGTCAGGACGCCCTCGAAATCCTTGAGCGAGAGGTAGACGTACCGGAACCCCCAGAACTGGAAGCCCCGGAACCGGTTCACGCCCGGCTGGAGCCGCACGCGCGTGAGATTGAGGGCCCCGCTGGGCATGGCCATGAAGGGTCGGCCGTCGGCGCTCAGGCTTTCGGCGATGACCAGATCGGCCGTCGCCGCGGTGGGCGATTCGATTTCGAAGGCGATGTGCCCGGCCACCAGGCGGCCGAAATCGTACGCCAGCGCGAACCCCGGTTCGCCCCGGCGGCGGTCGAGGACGACGGACCCGTCGCGTCGCCGCTGGCGGATTTGGCGGGCGTCCCATTCGGGAACGGCATGTTCGTGCTGAAGCAGCCGCGGGACCAGGCCCAGGAGGTACACCTCGGGGTTGCCTCGCCAGACTCGCGGCGCGGGCGCGTCTTCGGCGCACCATCGCAGGGGCGGCGGTTCGCGGTCGATGAGAGTCAAATCGGGGCGTGCTTCGGTGGTTGGCGATTGCCACAGCGCGGCCTCGGCGGCAGTCTCCGTGTCGCGGGCGTCTCGCCCGCGTTGGACTGGCCATGGCGGAACCTGTTGCGTACCGGCTGGCGTTTGCGCGGGCGGGACGCCCGCGCCACAAAAATGCGTGGCATAGTCGTCCGGCGCGTGTCGGGCCAGGAGCGTCGCCGACGGCTTGCTCGTATGGAAATCCTCCACATGGCCCCGCGCCCAGACGATGCGCGGCGTGTCCGAAGCCCAGGCGTCGAGGTCGGCCACGCGCCATTGGTCGTCGGAAACGATGCGGACAGCCTGCCCTCCGGGCAGGCTCGCCTCAAACCGGACGTAAACGCCAGGCCGTTCGTGCAGACTTCGCTTGGTGTCCACGCCGGCGGACCAGGCGAGGATGAACATTTCATTGCCGCCGGACCGAAGCAGCGACGCGACGTCGTACACGTCGACGGGGATGACGGGTTTGGCAAACGGCGCCGGGCCCGCGTTCACAAACCGGCCGTTGACGTACAGCTTGTATTCGCTGTCGGCAAAAACGCGCAACACGGCCGATTCGGGCGCGCCGGAAAGCTCAAACTCGCGAAGCGCACCGATGTACTGGTTGGGTCGAGTCGCGGCAGTCCACATCCATACGGGAACGTCCATGGCCATATCCTCTGAAAGTGCCGGTCGAGTATAGGAAGGACAGTCGTATAAGGCGAGTTTTTTTACGCGATTTTCGCTTTTTCCGCGAGGACGTCGAGGATGTGTGGGGCGATCTGATCCAGGGGGAGGACGTGGGTGGCGGCGTTGAGTTTGATGGCTTCGCGGGGCATGCCGAAGACGACGCAGGAGTGTTCGTCCTGAGCGAGGGTGAGGGCACCGGCGGTTCGCATGGCCAGCAGTCCGGCGGCGCCGTCGCCGCCCATTCCGGTGAGGATCGCGCCCACCGCGTTCACCCCCGCGTGACGGGCGACGCTGTGGAAGAGCACGTCCACGCTGGGCCGCTGATGATGCACCGGCGGACCCTGCCGCAGTTCGACGTTGTACCGCGCACCGCTTCGCGTGAGGACCATGTGCTGGTTGCCCGGAGCGAGCAGCGCCAGGCCGGGCATTACGATGTCGCCGTGCCGGGCTTCGCGGACCTCCATCGGGCAGGCTTCGTTGAGCCGCTGGGCGTAGGTGGTGGTGAAGTGCTCGGGCATGTGGAGGACCATGACCGTCCCGGCCGTGTCGGGCGGGAGATTGACGAGGATTTCCTTGATGGCCTGCGTTCCTCCGGTGGAGGCCCCGATGGCGACGATTTTGTGTGAGGTTTGTTTCAGTCCGGCGTGCTGGGCGGGCGTGGCGGTCCGCGGCGTGGCGGTAGGCGTGGCGGTTTGCGGCGTGGCGGTAGGCAGGACTCTCGAGGCCGGTCCGCCTCGGCGGTATCTCGACATGGCCGCGGCGCGGATTTTCTCCGCCAGCGGGCCCGAAACGTCCCCCACGCTGTAGGCGGAGCCGGGTTTGCACATCACGTCCACCGCGCCCAGGTCGAGCGCGGCCAGGGCGTTTTCGCTGCCGGCCGGCGTCAGCGAGCTGACCACGACCACCGGCAGCGGGTGGTGTTTCATCAGCTTGGCCAAAAACGTCAGCCCGTCCATGCGCGGCATTTCCAGGTCCAGCGTGATGACGTCCGGTTCCAGCGCGACGATTTTGTCGCGGGCGATGTACGGATCGATGGCCGCCCCGACGACCTCGATGTCCGGCGCCTTGGCCAGCTCGGTCGACAACACCTGCCGTACCACGGCAGAGTCGTCCACCACCAGGACTCGGATTTTATTGCGATGAGCGGCCATGGGGAATTTTTTCGACAGACGTAGCGACAAGCGACAAGTGACAAGAGAAGGCAACGTCCGTTTTATTTCGTGTTCTCGCGTAGTGTGAACGTTCTGAAAGACAAGACTTTCCCTTCTCTAGTCGCTTGTCACCTGTTGCCACGGCCGTGCCGGAAGACCGGGAACGATTTTCATCAGGCGACCTTCGCGTCGCAGCCGGTGTCGGTGTACAGGGCCACGTGAACCTGTCCGCCGTCGAGGTACAGGTGGGCCTGTCCGTCGAGGGGGACGTCGGGCGGCGTGGGCGAGGCGGGGATGACCGGCGCCTGCACGTCGAACACGTCGTACTGGTTATAGAGCATCGGCAGCAGGTTTCCGCAGATGACGTTGAGGACTTCCTTCAGCGCGTCGCGCTGTTGATCGTCGCTGGCGGCCTGCATGTCGTCGTCGCCGAGCATGTTCGATCCCAGCGCCGACAGCATCGTGTCGGACACCGTCAGCACCAGCCGGCCGTGGACCGGACCGCGGAAGTTGACCTCCGCCGTCACCGGCGGTCCGGAGGGGGCGTCCTGCTCGTGCACGGAGTACATGAACGCGAGGGTTTCGAACGTTTCCTGGGCCACGCGGGCCAACAGGTCGTCGGTGTGCGGTTCGGAAATCATTGGCGGACCCCCTGGAGTTCGGCGAGCGTGTCGCGGATGGATTCGGGCGTGAAGGGTTTGTGGATGAACCGGACGCCCTGGTGCATCAGGCTGCCGATCCGGGTGACGCAGCCCTCGGTCGAGATGACCACGATGGGCAGGTTCGCCCACGCGGGATTGGCCCGGACGGCGTTGATCATGTCCTCGCCGTTCATCACGGGCATGTTGATGTCGACAAACAGCAGGTCGACCCACTGCTGTTCCATGACGGCCAGACCTTCCTGTCCGTTGGAGGCCTGAAACACCTCGCCCAACGCCAGGTCCGTCATGCGCAGCGTTTTGATAATCACAGCCCTTGCCACGGCGCTGTCGTCCACCACCAGAATGTTCAAAGCCATGTTTGCCTCCAAAGCAACTTACAAATCCTTCTCGACGCCGCACGTGTTCAACCACACCCGCCCGGAGCCGATCTCCAGATACATCGTCCGAGGCTGGACGCCTCCGATGTCCTCGTTTGCGATAAAAATTCCGTTCCGCCAGAACAGTTTGCGGAGCGTGAGGTAGTTCCGCTTTCCGATGGCGAAACGGTCCTCTCCGCCGCCGCTCTGCACGCACGCGCCGCCGGCGACCTTGACCACCAGGCGGGTCTTGACCGCCCCGCACGCGATCAGCCCGCGGAAAAACTCCGGCACGCCGCAGTCCACGAACATGAACGGCTGCGTCCGGGCCTTGTCGGGATTGATCGCGGCCGCGGGAAGCATCACGTGCAGCAGCCCGCCGATTCCCGCCTGCGGGTCAAACGCGGCGATTCCCAGGCAACTGCCCAGGGCGTGCGTCACCAGCACGTCACCGGGGGTCGCGGCGATCTTCATGTCGCCCACGCCGACTATATGTTTTGTGCCTTCCCCTACTCGCGTCATTTTTGATACACCGCCGGTCGAACATATTGGAACGAATGCACGATTCCCGTCAAACTCTCACTGTGGCCGACCATCAGCAGGCAGCCCGGCGACAGCAGATCGTGAAACCGCCGGACCAGCGTCTCCTGCGTCGGTTTGTCGAAATAGATCATCACGTTGCGGCAGAAGATGACGTCGAAGGGTCCTTTCATCGGCCAGGGGCCCATCAAATTCAGCCGCGCGAACGCCACCTTCGCCCGCGCCTCGTCGCACACGCGGAAGCGCTCCCGCTTTTCGTCGGGCACGAAATATTTCACCGCCAGCGGCGAGGGGACCTGCTTGACGCGGGCCGCGTCGTACACGCCCTCACGGGCCTGCGCCAGCACCTGCGTGGACAAGTCCGTCGCCAAAATGCGGATGTCCCAGCCTCGCAACTCGGGAAAATGCTCCAGCAGCAGCATCGCCAGCGAATACGGTTCCTCGCCGGTGGAACACCCCGCCGACCACAACCGCAGCCGCCGCATCGGCTGCCGCAACTGGATCAGCCTCGGGATCGCGTGCGACCGCAAGTACTCGAAATGCACCGACTCCCGAAAGAAAAACGTCAGATTCGTCGACAGCGAATCCAGCATGGTCGTCAGTTCGTTTCCGCCGGCGTCGTCGCGGACGAACCGGATGTACTCCTCGAACGTCTTCAGCCGGAGCGCCCGGATGCGTTTGGCCAGCCGGGCCTTGACCAGTTCCTTCTTTCCGTCGTGCAGGTCGATTCCGCAAATGGACTTCACCAGCGTACTGATGGCCCGGAACTGGGCTTCGGTCAACATGTTGGGATCGGCCAATGTCGCGGTCATAGTGCACTGTTCGTTATGTCGGCTTGACGTAGGGCGAACTTGGGTAAGAAATCACGGTTTTCTCGTGTCGCGGGCGTCTCGCCCGCGATGACTGTGCGAAAGTCTTGGTCGTTTCATTACGTCAGTCGTACGGAACGGTGACGCGGGCGAGACGCCCGCGACACGTCAGAATTTCGTCAGCACGGCGTCGTCGAACGGGATGACGTTTTCGGGGTTCATTTCTCGCATGGGGCGGACGGCCGGGCCGTCGGGGGCCGGTTTGGACACGCCGGGCGTGACGGCGGGGTGGACGACCGGCGCGGTCACGGGACGAGGCCGCTCCGCCGGAGGGGCGGGGTCCACGCGGAACGTGTCCGTCGCGTCCCGGTTCATCCGACGCGACGCCTCACGGGCGGCCTGCTCTCCGTACACCATCGACTCCAACTCCTGAACCATCCGACGCAATTCCGCCGCCTGACCCGACAACTCCTCGCTGGCGTTGGCGGACTCCTCCGCGCTCGAGGCCGCCTGCTGCGTCACCGTGTCCATCTGACTGATCGACGCCGAAATCTGCTCCACACCCTGCGACTGCTCGTGACAAGCGGCCGCGATCTCGCCCACCAGGTCGTCCACCTTGCGGGCCCCCTCGGCGATCTCCTGCAACGTCTGTTCCACCTCGCGGCTGATCTGCACGCCGTTCTCGCTGCTGCGGACCGACGCCTCGATCATGTTCGCCGTGTTCCGTGCCGCCTCGGCCGACCGCTGCGCCAACGTGCGAACCTCCTCCGCGACCACGGCGAACCCCTTGCCCGCCTCACCCGCGCGGGCGGCCTCCACGGCGGCGTTGAGCGCCAACAGGTTCGTCTGGAACGCGATCTCGTCGATGGTCTTGATGATTTTAGCGGTCTGGTCGCTGGAGTCCTTGATGTCGTCGATGGCCGCGGCCATGCGCTCCATGGCGGCGGACCCTTTTTCGGCGCTGGCCTTGGCCTGGGCGGCGAGCATTTTGGCCTGGGCGGCGTTGGCGGCGTTTTGCTTGGTCATCGCGTGCGTCTCCTCGACGCTGGCGGTGGTCTCCTGGAGCGCCACCGCCAGTTCGCTCGCACCGTGAGCGAGGCTTTGGCTGGACCGCGACACCTGATTGGCCGCTCCGGCCGTCTGCTTCGACCCGCCCTCCAGCCCGCTGATGATCCGGTCCAACGGCCGAACGACGCAACGAATGGTCGTCCACGCCAGCAGCACGCTGACGATCACCCCCACGACCAGCAGCACGCTCAGCATCCAGGCCGTCTCCGCCATTCCCGCCCAGGCCATCTCCAGAATCGCCACCATGCAAATTCCAATGCAAATGGCGACGATGAAGGTGAACCCCACCGTGATTTTCGCGCCCGTTCTCAAGTTCTTGAACATGTCCTTCTCCGTGGCGAGGGCGTCTCGCCCTCGTCGTGTCGCGGGCATCTTGCCCGCGCGTCCCGCGGGCGTCTCGCCCGCGTCTGGTCGTAAAACAGGCCTGCCGTCTTCCGCGTCAAGGCCAATGGAACGCGTACGCGGGCGAGACGCCCGCGACACGTGTCACGCCGCGCCTAAATGCGCCATCTCCGCGCCGCTCAGGATACGGGTCAGGTCCAGCAAAATCGTCACCTTCCCGCCCGCCTTTCCGATGCCCAAAATGAAACTCGTCTCCACGTTCACCCCGAAACTCGGCGTGTCGCCAATGGCCGTCTCGGCGATGTTGAACACCTCGCTGACCTTGTCCACGATGATGCCCATCTCCACCCCCCGAACGTCCACCACGATAATGCACGTCTCCTCGCTCGGCTCGGCCGCGGGCATCTGAAACTTCAACCGCAAGTCCATCACCGGAATCACCTTGCCTCGAAGATTGATCAGCCCCTTGATGAAGGACGGTATCCGCGGAACGGCCGTGATGTCCATCATGCCGATGATCTCGCGCACGCGGAGAATCTCCACCCCGTACTCTTCACCGGCCAGGTTGAACGTCAAATACTTCCCCCCCCGGGTTTTGGTTTCTTTTGTTGGTTCCATGTCGTCCTCGTGGCGCGGGCGTCTCGCCCGCGTGTCTCGCGGGCAGTAACGCCCGCGTCCGGATGTAAAACAGGCCTGCCGTCTTCCATGTCAAGGCCAATGGAACGCGTACGCGGGCGAGACGCCCGCGCCACGTGCTACGCCGCGTGCTAACCGTTGCCCTCGGCCGTCGCCACGATGCCGGCGGCGTCGAGAATCAAGCCCACGCGTCCGTCGCCCAGAATCGCTCCGCCGCTGATGCCCGGAATGTTGCCCAGGCTCCGGCCCAGGCTTTTGATCACCACCTGCTGCTGTCCGAGCAGTTCGTCCACCATCAGCGCGACGTTGCGCGTGCCGTTCTGCACCACCACGAGCAGCCCCTTCGTCGGGTCGGTCCGCGCGTCGGGAACGTTGAACAACCGGTACAGGCGGAACATCGGCATCAGTTTTCCGCGAAGTTTGATCATCTCGCCCCGGCCCGTCACGGTGCTGACCATGCCCGGTTCGGGGCGGAAACTGCGTAAAATGCTCACCGTCGGAAGCAGGTACGTTTGTGCCCCGACCTTCACGAGCATCGCGTCGATGATCGCCATCGTCAGCGGCAGCCGCAGCGTGAACAGCGTGCCCCGCCCCGGGGTGGAGGTGATGTCCAGCCGCCCGCGAAGGGCCTCGACGTTACGCTTGACCACGTCCATGCCCACACCGCGCCCGCTGACGTCGGTGACGCGCTCGGCCGTGGAAAATCCCGGCAGGAAAATCAGTCGATAGGTGTCGTCGGCGCTCAGCACCGCGTTGGGGTTCACCAGGCCCCGCTCGATGGCCTTGGCGAAAATACGATCTTTGTCCAACCCTTTGCCGTCGTCCAGCAGTTCCATGACGACGTTGCCCGCCGACTGCGACGCCCGAAGCGTGATCGTCCCCTGCGCGCTCTTGCCGGCCGCGACACGCGCGTCCGACGGTTCGATCCCGTGGTCGACCGCGTTGCGGATCATGTGAATCAGCGGGTCGTTGAGCACCTCGACCATGTTGCGGTCGATCTCCGTGTCCTCTCCGCTGGTGACGAACTGAATGGTCTTGCCCGTGGTGCGCGACAGGTCGCGAACCAGCCGGGCGATCTTCTGAAAACTGGCCTTGAGCGGGACCATGCGAAGGTTCGTCGCGAGGTCCTGGAGCGTGCGGAGAATTTTCGACGTGTGCATCACGTTGCGCTGCAGCCGGGGCCGCTGCCCGCCGGAAACGTCCGGGTCCTGCGCCACCATGCTGTGCGCGATCACGATCTCGCCCACCATGTCGATCAGCGTGTCCAGCCGCTCGGTGTTCACGCGGACGGTGGACTCGTACCGCACGTTGTCGCGCTCGGCGGCCGTGCTCTCGAGCTGCCGCTGCATTCGCAATGCCGCCGCCACGTCCTGCGGTTTGACGGCGCCGCGCTCGATCAGTACTTCTCCAAGCGGCCGGCCGTTCAACTCGCCGATGGCCTTGTCCACGGTCGCGCGGTCGACCTTCGCCGTCGCGACCAGAATGTCGCCCACACGCAGCGAATTCTGCATGCCCGAACGATTCACCCCCACCGACTCGGGGTGTTGCAGCATGCCCAGCAGCAGATCGTACCCCGCCGGAAGCGGAAACACGCCCCCCGGCGCCGCGTCACGCAGCGACTTCACCATCGTCCGAATCAGATCGCAGGACTTGAAACACAAATCCGCGTACCCGCCCACCAGATGCAACTGCCGCGAACGGGCCTTGTCCAGCAGGTTCTCCGACAAATGCGCCAGCCGCTGAATCGGCGGGAGATTCAACATCCCGCTGGTGCCCTTGATGGTGTGATAGGCCCGGAAAATCGTGTTGATCGGTTCGTCGCAGTTGTCGGGATTGCTTTCGAGTTGCAGCAGCGCCGCCTCGGCCGCGGCGACGTGATCGAGGCACTCGCTGATGTATTCCTTGAGCAGTTCCACGTCGATGTCCGACGGGACCAGGGCCGACGAAAACTCCGCCCCGGGCGCTTCGGTGTCGGTCTGCGCCGGCCGCGATACGGGGGCGGGAGGCGCGGGCGTCGATGTCGCCGCCGGGACTGGCGCGGAGGTTGGCGCGTCCGAATCCGTCGCGCACGGCGAATCCACCGCCGCCTGCGGGTCCTGCTCCATCGCCCGCAACGCCTGACTGACCGCCTGGGCGGCCTCGCCCAGCAGGGATTCACCGTCCGGCGCGCCGTTCACCGCGCACGACAAACTCCTCGCCGCGGACGACAACCATCCGCCAATGTCCGTCGCCTGACCGGCCGCCATCGCCGCCGCCTGCAACTGATCCGCCAACGCGGACACGTCCTCCCGATCCGTCGGCCGCAACCCCACCAGTTGCGCCATGACGGCATTGAGATCCACGGGCCCGCCGGATTGTCGTACATCACGCTGGGTCATTACAATGCTTTACGTTTCCCAAAAAAATGCAGCCGTACACGAAACCTCTTCTGTTGCATCGTCAGGAACGGCGGCCTGCTTTATTACAAAGTGGCACAGACACCCATGTGACGCAGGCGTCTCGCCCGCGCCGGACGCGAAAATCCGAAATCCGAAGCACGAAATCCGAAACAAATCGAGACGGTAGCGTTGTAGGTGTGTTGTTTCGACGTTGAGAATTGTTCTCAACGTCGAAACTACATACAGTCTCAATAAATGCGAGATTGCATTGTGGTCCGCGATTTGTTGAAATAGGCTCGAATGACCGATCCGCATCAATTCGCGTATACAAAGGAAAATAATGATGTCTCTTCCGCTGCAACTGTCGTACACCGCCTCCCAAGGCCTGTGTTTGTCGTGGACGTCGCCGGAACTGACGTCGGATCGGCTGCCGGTGCGGGTTCGGATCAAGGGCGAGCATACGTTTTACGTGTGGGGCGCGATTCCGTCGGGCGAGGACGCTCCGGCCTGGGCGGAGGCGGACCTTGACCTGACGTTTTTCGGTCCCGACAACCCCGTCGACGTTTGCGGCCGGCAATCGGTTCGCGTGGAGAGCCTCACCGAGAACGGCGTGGAACGGGGGTTCCGCGTCACCGCGACGCACCCGCGGGCCCGCGTGGAGCTGGACGTTCGGATGACGGGCGTGGGCGAGGCCCGGTTCCGGATGACGGTGTCCAACCCGCAAGGTCTGGGCGGGCAGCGGCTGCCCGTGTGCCTGGCGGAACTGTCGATCACCGGGTTCGACCTCGGTCCCGACGGGCGATTCACCAGTGCCCACGCTTACGGCGGGCGGACGCACGGTTCGGGAACGCTCGCCGGCCTCGGTCAGCCGGGCGTTCCGTTCGTGCACGGAACGATCGGCCTGGGGCTGCCGCTGGTCTACCTCCACTCCGGTGACGACGCGCGGGGGTGGCAGTTCGAGTTCATGATGGACGGTCGGCCCACCGCCTGGGTCAAACCCGGAGAGGGTCGCGGCAACAAGTCCGCCGCCGACTTCGCCATCGCCTGGACCACCGACCGGCTGCTCCTGCCCGGCCAGTCGCACGTGCACGGCGGCGAACTCGGTCTCAAACCCTACATCGGACGGGCCGTGCAAATGATGCGGGACTGGCGCGACCAGGCCGGGCAGCGCTACGGAATCGCCGTGCCGGACCAGCCCGAATGGGTCCACCACCGAAGCTGCATCGAAATCTGGCTCAGCCCCGGAACGCAGGCCGAGGACTTCTCCCGCATGGACGACCCGAGGCTGTACGCCATGCTGAAACAATGGGCCGACTGGGGCTACGACGCCATCATGGCCGTCGCGCCCAACCCCTCCGGCAGCGGGCCGCTCAGCCCGTTCCACTACGGCGCCAACCTCGCTATGGGCGGACCGGCCGCCGAAAAAATCATGCTCGACTGGATGCACGACCTCGGTTTCCACGTGGGCATCTGGTTCACGACGGTCGGACTGGACAAGGCCGCCAACCCCGTCCGCGAACGACGAGACTGGTGGACCCACCGCGCCAACCTCGACCTGTTCTACGCCTGGGACGCCCACGAGAGCAACGGGTTCGTCGGTTACGCGCCCGACGGCGATCCGTGCAGCACGGGCTGGCGGCGGTTCATGCTCGGCCAACTCGACTCGCTGCTGGAACGCGGATACAACGGCGTGTTCATCGACGGCTGTATTCCGCGGGCCAGCAACCACGCCCGCTGGTTTTGGCCGGGCGAAACGCGAAACTCCGTCGAGGACCAGGTGGTCGAACTCGCCCAGCGCATCCGCTCCTCAGGCCATGACGCCGTCCTCACCAACGAAGACGGCGGACTCGGCGCCCAGGCCACCTGCGAAATCACCACGGGCCGCTACACGCCCGTCGTTCCGTATCAAAAAAAGGCCTACTGGGACCACGGTATGGGCGGCGGTCCGGCCCAACTGGGCGAACCGCCGCGGCGCATCACGCCCGAGCAGGTCCGCGACTACCTGCTCATCCGCTATGCCTCGCTGCTGCCCTTTGCCGTCAGCGAGGACGGCATCGAGGGCTACTGCTCCGAGGAGGCCCGCCCGTGGACCGTGCAGACCATGCTCGCGGGCCCGACGACGTTCAAAACGCACTGCCAGTTCGTCAACGATCCGATGACGTTCCGCCCGCTCCCCGACGCGCCGCCCGCCGCCGACTCGGCCCGCGACCCCGAACACCGCCGCAAAGGCCACGAGGAATTCCTCCAACTGCTCCGCTTCCGCCGCGACGAACCGCTCGTCGGCAACCAGACGCCGCTCTCCATCGAGGGCGTCCTCGTGGAGGGCGACCCCGCCGTCGTGGGCTTCCTCCGCCCCACCGCCGGCCGCTGCCTGCTGATCCTCATGAACTTCGCCAACCAGACCACCACGGTGAACGTCCGCCTGGCCGCCCCCATCGACGTCCCCGCCGCGCAGAAGTCCGTCGCGGACGATCCGCACAAGAAAACCTGGAAAACCCACGAACGCCTCCGCTCCTGGGTCAACGACAACCCGGCCGGTGATGGAACCATCTCCGCCACGGAAGCGTTAACCGTCCAACTTGGCGCCTACGGATTTCGACTCTACGAATTGAACCTGTAGCGAAGATGGTTCTGCCATTTTGCGTTGCAGGAAAAAGCTCACGCCTAGAATGGGTAGAGCAAAGGAGGGGGTCGAAAAGGGAGCATCATGTTTCACGGAGAACACGTGTGGGGGCGTGTCGGCGTTGCGGCGATGTTGGCGGTGGCGCTGACGGGGATGGTGGAGGCGTCGTCGGTGACGTTTGAGGGCAGCCAGGGGAATCTGGCCGCCCAGGCGGTGTTCACGGTGGTGGGCGATCGGTTGCACCCTCTCCCCGTCCCCGTGTCTCCGCGTCGTTGCTGTTGCCGTCCGTCCGTGTTACCATAACGGACATGAGCGCGAAATTACAAGTGGCGTTGGATTTTCTGGAGTTGGACCGCGCGGTGGCGGTGGCGAAGGCGGCCGTCGATGGCGGGGCGGACGTGCTCGAAGCCGGCACGCCGCTGATCAAAAGCGAAGGACTCGACGCCGTGCGAACCCTGCGCGGGCTGTTCCCGCAAACGCCCGTCGTCGCGGACATGAAAACCATGGACGCCGGACGGATCGAGACCGAGGCCGCCGCCAAGGCCGGCGCGACCATCGTCACCGTCAGCGGAACCGCGACCGAGTTCACCATCCGCGAGTGCGTCGAGGCCGGGCGACACTACGGCGTGCAGGTGGCCGTCGATCTGCTGGGCGTGTCCGACCCGGTCGCGTTCTCGCGGCGGCTGGCCGAGTGGGGCGTCGCCTGGGTGGACGTGCACTGCGCGATCGACGCGCAGATGCAAGGCCTGGACCCGCTGGCGCTGCTGCGCGAGGTTCGCTCCGCGACGACGCTGACACTGGCGGTGGCCGGCGGAATCAATTCCGAGTCCGCCGCTGCCGCGGTGGCGGCCGGGGCGGACGTGGTCATCGTCGGCGGGGCCGTCACCAAGGCGGCCGACCCGCGGCAGGCGATGGCCCAAATCCGCCGAGCGATGGACAGCCAACAGGCCGTCGCGACCGATCTGTTCAAGCGCTCCACGGCCGCCAACCTCCGCGACCTGATCGCACGCGTCCGAACCAGCAACCTCTCCGACGGAGCGCACCGCCGATCCTGCCTCGACGGACTGACGCCCCTGATCCTCGGCAAGCTCATCGCCGGACCGGCCGTCACCGTGCGGGCGTTTCCCGGCGACTGGTCCAAACCCGTGCAGGCCATCGACGTCGCGCAGCCGGGCGAGGTGATCGTCGTCGACGCCGCCGGTCAGCCCCCGGCCGTGTGGGGCGAACTGGCCACCGAATCCGCCGTCAACAAGGGCGTCGCCGGGCTGGTCTGCAACGGAGCGGTCCGCGACACGGCCGAGATTCGCCAACTGGACTTTCCCGTCTGGTCGCGGCGAATCACCAGTCACGCCGGAGACCCGATGGGCGTCGGCGACATCAACGTGCCGATCGTGATTGCGGGCCAGCGGATCGAACCGGGCGACTGGGTCGTCGCCGACGACGACGGCGTGATGGTGCTTCCCAAAACCCAGGCCGTCGAAATGGTCAACCGCGCCCTGGACGTCCTCGAATCCGAAAACCGCGTCCGCAACGAAATTCGCGGCGGGAGCACGCTGGCGAAAGTGATGAATCTGGCGCGATGGGAGAAAAGATAGCGACAAGTGACAAGTGACAAGCGACAAGAGAAGGAAAATTTTGTCTTTCAAAAGGTTTGCACTGCACGAGAACACGAAATAAAACAATCGTTGCCTACTCTCGTCGCTTGTCACTTGTCGCTTGTCACTGATTCGGGAGAAAAACGATGTCCTCGGAAAAATACGCCGTTCGCCTGGCCGGTCAGCAGTTGCTGGACCGTATCGCCGCCGTGATGGGACGTGTGGAGTGGGGGGATTTTCTGGAGTTGGCGGACCGGTTGCCGCGGGCCCGGCAGACGTTTGTGTGGGGGGCGGGGCGAAGCGGGCTGGTCGCGCGAAGTTTCGGCATGCGGCTGATGCACGCGGGGCTGACGGCGTTCATTCCCGGAGAGACGATCACGCCCGCGACCGGGCCCGGCGACCTGCTGGTGGCCATCAGTTGCACGGGCAAAACGGGCATCAGTGAGTATTTTGTCCACCGCGCCCGGCAGTTGGGCGCGAGCGTGGTCGTCGTCACCGCCGCCGCCGACGGTCCCATGTCCCGCGATGCCGACAAAACCGTCCTCGTCCCGGCCGACGACGACAACATCGTCCTCCGCGCCGCCGTCTTCGAACACGCCACCAGCCTCTGCCTCGACGCCGTGTTCAACGTCCTCTCCGAACGCCTCAAACTCGACCAGATGACCTTCCGGCAGCGGCATGCGAATCTGGAGTAAGCCAATAGCCAGTAGCCAACAGCCAATAGGTATGGGGAAGTTTGGTGCGAAACGAACCATATTTTCGCGACGTTGCTGTTTTTGTTCTTTCCGTGTACACGATGACTGTCGTGATAAAGAGGACACAATGCCCACAGTTCTCCGTATAAACGGTTGGCGGCTGTTTTTCTATTCCAATGAAGGTCATGAGCCGCCACACATACACGCGGAGAAAGGTGGTGCCGAAGTTAAATTTTGGCTCCAAACCGAATTGTATAGTTATAATGTAGAGGAAGACGACAGTTACGGGCTAAGCCCCGCATTGCGACGCGAGATTCAAGAAATTATTGTTGACCACTACGAGTATCTTGTGGAACAGTGGCACCGTTATTTTGGGAGCGAGTGATCATGCCGACAACCAACCCAATCAAGGCCGAACGCATTGAAGTGACACAGAGCGAGTTGGTGCTTCATGTGCGGGGCGAAGTGCTTCGTCTGCCATGGAATCGTTGCTCGCCCCGTCTGGCGCAGGCTTCGACGCCGCAGCGCATGGACGCAAAACTTTCGCCTGGCGGATACGGTGTCCATTGGCCGAGTCTGGATGAAGACCTGAGCGTCAAAGGATTGGTTCGGTTGGCCCAGGCGGGATGACGGTAAGGCCACATCGTGGTTTTCTCACAATCCCGCGGCGCAGCCGCTTTCTTCCAGGCTGGGCATGGAGCGGCGGTTGGCGGCGTGTCCGTCCATGTAGAGGTAGTTGGACCCGGCGTCGGGGCTGTCCCAGGCCTCGAATCCGCCGTTGGCGGCGCGAGGGTGCATTTCCCACGTTCCGGTGGCACCGCCGGGGTAATCCGCGAGGATCGGCAGAGAGAACCCGACCTTCTGCGTCGGGATCGACGCGCGCCATCCGCCGATGCAGCCGTACGTTCCGCCCCAGTTGGCGGTCAGGAAGTCCGAACTGCCCAGGTCGCTTCCGATCGCCGCCCCCGTGCTCCGGCTGGCACCGTTTTCCCCGACGCGGTACAGACTTGCCGGCCCGCGCTGGTGGACTCCCGACACCTGCTCGACCGTCACATACTTGTTCTTGTTGTAGAGCAGGGCGATTTGCTGGGGGCCCCATTGAGGCCGTATCCCGCACCAGTCCCGGGTCTCCGTGATGGAGGCGTTGATGTAGTAGCTTTGCCGGGGCGCGTTGACGAAGGCCTCGCCGTTGCTCCACGGGCCTTTGATCGTGGGGTTGATCGCATCGCGGTCCGGGGCCTTGTTGTTGGCGGCCGGGTCTGACGGGCAGATGAACGTGCCCAGGTTCTTGTAGTACGGCCACATGGCCACCGCCCAGTTGCGGCTGCCTCGTCCGCCGAACGCGGCCTGGTCCGTCGCCCACGCGGCATCGCCCAGTCCCGAGGCCTCTTTGGCGTACTCGTCCAGCGGAGTTTGATCGCTGAGTCCGCCGAAGACGTGGGGCGTGTATCCGTTGTTGTCGTTCTCGTACTGCGCGAACGCCAGACCGACGGTTTTCATGTTCATCAGACAGCCGCCCATCCGCGCGATCTCCCTCGCCTTGGACAGCGAGGGCATCAAGATCGACACCAACAGCGCGATGATCGCGATGACCACCAGCAGCTCGATCAGGGTAAATCCGCGGTGGGTGGAACGATGTCCCCGGTTCATAACCCCACCCCCTCGGCAGCCAGACGTGCGACTAGACAGACAGACAGACAGACAGACAGACAGACAGATTATCTCTCGGTTGCTTGTTCACAAAAATCTCCTTTCGGTTAACGAGAAGATGACGCGCCAAACAGTACGAACACGAAAGAACTACATCAAGGTCGCGAAACACGTACACAAATAACACGCGGACAAATCCTGTTTTCTACCAGGCGGAATCGTCATATCATTACGTTACCACGGGGCGCAGCCGCTTTCTTCCAGACCCGGCATGGTGCGGCGGTTGACCGCGTGGCCGTCCATATACAGGTAGTTGGACCCGCCGTCGGGATCGTCCCAGCCAGGAACCCCGCCGTTGGCGGGACGGGGGTGTGTTTCCCATGTGGCCGTGGCGCCGTTGGGGTAATCAACGTTGGATTCGCAGGAGGGGTCCGTACGGGTGATGGGTCGGCAACCGCCCCAGGAACCCCACAGACCGCCCCAGTTGGAGGAGAAGTCCGTGCGGAACGGGCCGGAGTCGCCAACGCGATACAGGCTTCCGGGGGCTCGCCCGTGAACGCCGGCGATCTGCTCAAGCGACGCGTACCTCATCGGGGGGTTCCCGTACAAATTGAAAAATTTGATTTGTCGGTCCGTCCACTGCCTCGGTGACCGCAGCCAGTCATGCGGCGTGACGGCCGCGTTGACGAAATAGCTCTGCCGGGGCGCGCCGACATATGCCTCGGCTGCGTTCCACGGCTGGCTGTAGGTGCGCTGCGTGGAATTGCTGTCGCGGGACGGGTCCGACGGGCAAATGAAGATGCTCAGGTTTTTGTAGTAGGGCCAAAGCGTTACGGCGTAGCCTCGCCCGCCTCGACTGCCGAATTGGGCCTGGTTGGCCGCCCACGCGGCGTCGCCCATTCCCGAGGCTTCCTGAGCATACGCGTCGACTTCGGAGTAGGCATCGGCCCCGGTTCCGAGCACGCCGGTCACAAAGGGGTCGAAACCATTGTTCTCGTTCTCGTACTGCATGAACGACAGGCCGATGGTCTTCAGGTTCATCAGGCAGGTGGTTTGCTTGGCCAATTCCTTCGCCTTGGACAGCGCGGGCATCAAAATCGACACCAGCAGCGCGATGATCGCGATCACCACCAGCAGTTCGATCAGCGTAAAACCATGTTCGCGTTTCATAGGAACTCCTACTATTTTCCGCGAGATGAGTGCAGCCACGACACAGCCAATGTGCCTGTATGACGTACAAATAGTTATTATGCCATCAACCGGCCGTATGGCAAGACTTTTTGTGTGGTGTATAATCCCCCTCATGGAAAACAAACCCCCCGGCGGCGCCGTGCAGCGGCGGTTCAAGTTTATTGGTTGTGAGATCGTCTATCGCGAAGCCTGCCACCTGGCCGCGGCCTCGCCGCATCAGGTGGACGTGGAGTTTCTCCGCAAGGGACTCCACGACCTGGAACGGGCCGACATGACGGCGAAAATCCAGGCGACCATCGACGCCGTGGACGCTTCGCAGTACGAAGCCGTCCTGCTGGGCTATGCCCGATGCAACGACGGCCTGGTCGGCGTGCGGGCCCGACAGTTGCCGCTGGTCATGCCGCGGGCCCACGACTGCATCACGTTCTTCTTCGGCTCGCGGGCGGGGTACCAAGCGTACTTCGACGAGCATCCCGGCACGTACTACCTCACGACCGGCTGGGCCGAGCGGAATTTGTACGGCACGGGCGATTACGCCAAGCCGGCCTACGGAAAAACCGGCGTAATGGCCAAACTCGGCCTGACGGGCACGTACGAGGAAATGGTCGCCCAGTACGGGAAAGAGAACGCCGACTTCATCCTCGAAAGCCTCGGCGACTGGCGGGCCAATTACAGCAATTGCCTGTACCTGTCCATGGGCGTGTGCGACGAGACGCCGTTCGTCGAACAGGCCCGCGCCGAGGCCGCCAAACACCACTGGCGCTTCGAAGAACGTCCCGGCGACATGGGCCTGCTGAAAAAACTCTTCTGGGCCAACTGGGACGACGATTTCCTGGTGGTGCCCCCCGGCGCCGCCATCACGGCGCGGAACGATCACAACGTGGTGGGGGCGGAGTGAAACCGTAGCACGGGCGTCCCGCCCGTGCGTCGCATGGGCGTCTCGCCCATGCAACCTGGCCTGCGCGTGACGACGGCAATGTAAAGGACGAGACAAAAAACGCACACGTACACGAAAGGAGCCTCAGGTGGCCGAAACAAAAACCAGTCGAACGTGCCTGCACGTGCTCTTTCTCTGCCTGATCACCACATTTGCCGTGTCATGCACCTGTGGCGGGAAAGGTCTCGACAAAGGCGCGAAACATGGGCCAGCCGCGGCCAGCGCCGAACGTTGGTGCGAGTTGCGAAGTGTCGGTGGAACAAGTTTTTCTTCGAACAATGTCGGTGTCGATATTGCCGGACACTACAACCAGTGGCTGGAACTTCGCCGCTTCTGCTTTGTAAACGTGCAGGCCCACGACGAACATGGCGAGGCGCTGGTCACAAAGCTTGGAACATTGCCGGACAGCAAACTGGGCCCCATGGCATGGATTCACGTAGTGCCCGCGAGTGCGTCTACGCAGATTGTCGTTTGTGCCAGGCTGGAGTATAAAAAACGCCCCATCGCATTGCGGGCCGAATTCGTACGGGAAGGCGATTCTGGTCGAAAAACCCTAGGCTGGAAATCCACAAACGTAACGTTGACGTGCGAGGAGTAGCAACGTGAAGTCGTCTTGCTTATGTAACATGGCCAGTGCGGCAAGATGTTCGTGAGTCACTGGACCGGTCTTGGCCCCGGCAGGGGCCGTGTTGGGCAGCCCAGGGCCGCCCGTACGCGGGCGAGCCCTGGGGATAGGTGTTTTTAGCATCCTCTTCTAACCGTGCCTGACGCCACTGGCCGAGGCCGAATACGCGGGCCTGTACGGCTTCGAACGACGCGCATGTTCCCCTGTGTGAGTTGCTCGATGCCGTCTTCGCGTGACGGTGTGACCTCGGCCAGTGGCGTCAGGCCAGAAGAATGAATTCCGAAAAACACCTCACCCAGGGCTCGCCCGAGTACGGGCGGCCCTGGGCTACCCAACACGGCCCCTGCCGGGGCCAAGACCGCTCTGCTGACAGGTGAACATCCTGCCGCGCAGGCTACGTTGCATGGGCGAGACGCCCATGCGATGCACGGGCAGGATGCCCGTGCTACGGGGATATGGAAAATCCTTGATTTTCTCCGAAAAAACTGAATGATGAAGCGTCATCACGTGTTTCAATAATCAGAAAGGCAAACACAATGTCCATTCGTGTAACGGTGTGGAACGAGTTTCGGCATGAGAAGAAGAACGAGACGGTTCGGGCGATTTATCCCGACGGCATGCACAAGGTGATCGCGGCCGCGTTGGGCAAGGCGGGCGATTTGGCCGTGAAAACGGCGACGCTCGACGAACCCGAGCATGGGCTGACGCAGGCGGTCGTGGACGCCACCGACGTGCTGATCTGGTGGGGCCACATGGCCCACGGCGAGGTGCAGGACGCCATCGTCGATCGCGTGCAGAAGGCCGTCCTCGAAGGCATGGGCCTGATCGTGCTGCACAGCGGGCACTTTTCGAAAGTGTTCAAACGCATGATGGGCACGACCTGCGGCCTGATCTGGCGAGAGGCCGCCGAGCGCGAAGTGCTCTGGCTGACCAAGCCCGGCCATCCGATCGTCGAAGGCATCGACGGCCCGTGCTTCATTCTGCCGCAGACGGAAATGTACGGCGAACCGTTCGACATCCCCGAAGCCGAGGAAACGATCTTCATTTCGAGCTTCGCCGGCGGCGAGGTGTTCCGTAGCGGCTGCACGTGGCAGCGCGGCGCGGGCAAGGTGTTCTACTTCCGTCCCGGGCACGAAACGTACCCGATCTACCACGATCCGACGGTGCAAAAGGTGTTAACCAACGCCTGCCGCTGGGCCGCCAAACGCGGGACGCGCAGTTTGGATTGCCCCAACCGCCCGATGGGATGGTTCGAAAAGAAATAACGAACCGTTCAACTGGCTCGCCGTTTTGCGCTGTCGGGCGTTCCAGTCGACAAAACGTGAATCGTAACCGACTTCGCCAAGACCGAGCGGGATTACACGGATGAAAGGATTTACGGATTGCAGAACAGAACGATTGTTCCGTACGGCAATCCTGTAATCCTTTCATCCGTGTAATCCCGCTCGGTCTTGGCGAAGTCGAGGAGAATTTCCATGACTCTAACCGACATTCGAACCTGCGCGATGAATTTGGAGCGTATCGACACGCACGGCCACCTGGAGACGGGTGTGCCCGATCTGCGTGAATTGGTGGCGTTGTTCAAGTTCGATCAACCCGCCACAACGGCGTCGTTGATTGGCAGCCGGCTGTACGCCGAGGGGTGTCGGCAGGCGTACGGGATGGATCCGGGCGCGTTTTTGACGTCGGCGGCGCCGGCGGAGTTGTTCGCGCGGGCGGCGGAGCGTCGGTCTGCCGGGGCTCGGGCCATGTTCGAGCGGTCGCTGGACGAGGCGCGCGTCATCGGCATGTTCGGTTTTTGCGACCACGCGCCCGAGCGCAGCGACCTGCGGGAATTCTCGCCGCGATGTCGGCTGTTGGCGTACATCGACCCGGCCATTCTCGGCGATTTTCAAACGTACTCGCCCGATTTTCCGCCCCCCTGGCCGCACTACGACCGGCTTTGCGAACTGTTCGGTCCGCTGGGCGGGTTGGACGATTATCTTTCGGCCTTGGATGCCGCCATTGACGGATGGCGGTCACACGGCGTGGTGGGCATGAAGACGTCGCTGGCGTACACGCTGGGCCTGTCGTTTGGCGACCCCTCGCCCGCCGACGCCCGCCGGGCCTTCGCCGCTCGGCGCGACATGACGCCGGCGGACATCCGCACCGTGCAGGACTTCGCCTTCCGCCACGCGCTGCGGGCCTGTCGCCGCAACGAACTGCCGGTGGTCGTGCACACCGGGTTTCAAATCTGGGGACACGCCAACCTCGCGCAGTCCAACCCGATGCTGCTGCATCCCCTGCTGATCGACCCACGCTACAAGGACATGACGTTCGTGCTGCTGCACGGCGGTCAGCCGTACATCGGCGAGACGACCTACTTAGCCGGCATGTTCCCCAACGTGATTCTGGATTTCACGTGGATCGGCTGGATGGCCCCCACGCGGTTTGGTTTCGCGTTGGCCGAGTGGTTGGAGATGGTCCCGCCGCACAAGTTCTGCTGGGGCAGCGACTGCGGAAACGAACCCGAAACCATCGCCGGCGTCAATCACATCGTCCGCACCGCCCTCGCCGACGCCCTCGAATCCGCCGTCACCCGCCGCGTGATGGACGAACCGGCCGCGATGGCGTTCCTGCAACAAACGTATCAAGACACACCCCGGCGGGTGTTTGGGGTTTTCTAGGCGGAAAACTCGAAATTCGAAGCACGAAATCCGAAACAAATTCCAACGCGGAAATTTCCAAACTCCAAACGGCGACGCCGCACGTCTAGGTGCCAAGCGTTACATGATGCGTCTTCGCAACGACCGAGCGGGATTATACGGATTTGCGTTTGGGGAGTGGTTGTTTTTCGGCGTGGGGTTTGTGGTGAACGGAGGTCTCGGTTTTCGAGGCTGTTGTTTTTGATGCAGCGGATTTCGTGGATTTTTTGGCCGATTTTTTGGGTCGCTTTTTTGTGGTCTGCCGGCTGTCGGCCGTGCGGTTCGTTGCGTTGGCTGTGCGTTTGGTGGTGCCTCTTGCGGTGTTTCTGGCAGTGATTTTTTCGGTTGTATTTCGCGTGGGTGCTGGCGGCGGTGGTGTGGCTGTCGATGGGGCGATGACGGCGGGGGTTTCGGCGATGTTGGTGGCGGTGTCGTCGAGGTCGATGCCGAAGACGTCGGCGAGGTCGGTTTCGGCGAGGGTTTTGGTGGTTGAGGCATTGTTCGATGCACTGCCCGTCGCGTTGTTCGACGCAGAGGAGGTCAGTCCTGCGGCGGCTTGTTCGATCAATTCCAGGTGGTCGACTTGGCGAAGGGTGAAGAGGAGTTCGGGTTTTTCGTCCAGGCGGGCGCCGACGCCGTATAACGTCGCGGCGACGTGTTTGCACATGTCGGCCCAGTCGGGGCAGGAACAGGTCAGGGTGATTTCCGACGGTTCGGGGAACAGGCCGTTCTGGCGGTGGGTGATGATTTCCATGACGCCCTTGGACAGGCGGCCTCGGAGCAGTTCCAGCACGGACGCGATTTTGCCAGCGCACTCGGAGCGGATGCTTTGCCAGCGGGGCTGGGCGAGCGGTTTGATTTTGATGTCGATGTCGTACAGTTCCGATCCGCTGACGCGGGCGGTCACGCGGCCTGGTTTGATTTGCAGGTCCACCACCGAACCGTTTCGCACATACGTCCGGCCTCGCGGCAGGCGGTTCGAGAAGTCGCTGTACGACTCCAGATGCTCACACCACGCCTTGCCCCAGAACGTGGCCGCGATTTGCCGGCCTTTGATGTGGACCGGCGAGACCGCGTGGCCTTTCTTGGCGAGTTTCGCCATCTCGCGGGCGGCGTTTGCGCGGCGCTTGGCGACGGGGACGTACGGGCGGAATCTATATTCATACCAGGCCATGGTTGGGTTCCTTGAATTGGTTGTAAGCGTATATATCGCGGGCATGGAACGCAAGAGGGGCGAGAACTCGGAGGGGCGAGAACTCGGGAGTCGGAAACGGGTGCGGTTGGATTTTCTGGTGCGCGAAGCATGGATGGTTTTTCGTTGAAAACAACCGATTTTCCTCCCCATTCCCGCATGGCAGAGGCGGCACAAAGTCCCGAAGGGACGGCGTTGGGTAGCAGGGCGAGCCGTACTCGGCGAACCCTGGGGATGGAGTTTTTTTCGTCTCCTCAAGCGTGTCTGTCCTCGGCCCGTGGCGTCAGGCAGCGTTAATAGGACAAGAAAAACCTTTATCCCATGGTTCGCGGAGTACGGCTCACCTTGGGCTACCCAACGACGCCGCTTCGCGGCTGTGTGCTGGCCTTGCCACGCGGGGACGGGGAGGACAATCTGCTGTTTTCCGTCTACAAACGTGACGTGCACCCTGTGGAGTGATCGTTTCGCACTTGGTTTTCTCGTCCCGACCGATTATCCTTATGCGCGTACATGGGTCGTTCCGCGCGCTGCGGGGGCCTGACGAAGGAAAAATCAGTTAACCAGTTAACCAGTTAACGAGAAAACCGATGTTTGAATCACTCACGGAAAAACTCAGTGGTGTCTTTCGCCGGATGTCAGGCCGCGGGCGGCTGACCGAGGATAACGTCAAGGACGCCATGAAGGACGTGCGGCAAGCCCTCCTCGAAGCCGACGTCAACTACAAAGTCGTCCGCGACTTCTGCGACCGCGTCCGCGAAAAGGCCATGGGGCAGGAGGTCATCAAAAGCCTCCACCCCGGACAACTCATGGTCAAAATCGTCCACGACGAACTCGTCGGACTCATGGGGCCCGTCGACAGCCGCATCTACTACGTCTCGCCCGCGCCGACGATCATCATGATGGCCGGCCTACAGGGCAGCGGCAAAACCACCACCTGCGGAAAGCTCTCCAGGCTCATCATGGCCCAGGGCAAGCGGCCGTGCCTGGTGGCGTGCGACTTGCAACGACCGGCCGCCATCGACCAGCTCAACATCATCGCCGATCAGGTCGGCGCGCCCTGTTTCCGAATCGACGGCGAGAAAAACCCCGTCAAGGTCGCCCGGCAAAGCCTCAACTGGGCCGAGAAAAACGGGTGCGACGTCGTCATCATCGACACGGCCGGGCGGCTGCACGTCGATGAGGAGATGATGAAACAGGCCGAGGAAATCGCCTCCGCCGTTCGGCCGCACCAAATCTACCTCGTCTGCGACGCCATGACCGGCCAGGACGCCGTGAATTCGGCCAAAGCGTTCAACGAGCGGCTGGAACTGGACGGCGTGATTCTGACCAAGTTCGACTCCGACGCCCGCGGCGGCGCGGCGTTGTCCGTCAAGGCCGTCACGGGCAAACCGATCAAGTTCATCGGCGTGGGGGAAAAGCTCGACAAGTTGGAGGAATTCCGCCCCGACGGCATGGCCGGGCGAATCCTCGGCATGGGCGACGTGGTGGCGCTGGTCAAAAAAGCCCAGGAGGAGTTCGACCAGGAACAGGCCGCCAAACTCCAGGAAAAAATGGCCAAGGGCCGCTTCACGCTCGACGATTTCCTCGGGCAGATGAAGCAGATGAAAAAACTCGGTTCGATGAAGGACATTCTGAAACTGCTGCCGGGCATGGGCGGAATGGCCGGGGCGATGGACGAGATGGGCGTCGACGACGGCGAAATGGAGCGGATGGAGGCGATCATTCACTCGATGACGCCCAAGGAGCGCGAGAACCCGGACATGATCGAAGCCAACCGCCGCCGCCGCATCGCCCGCGGCAGCGGAACCGAGCCCGAAGACGTCAGCGGGATGATCAAGAGCTTCAACATGGCCGCGGGGATGATGAAACAGATGTCCGGCATGGGCATCCGCGACCGGATGAAATTCGCCCAGCAAATGGGCCAAATGGGCATGTCCGGCGCGATGCCGAAGAAACTCAAACAACGCTCGCACCGCCTGACGAAAAAAGAACGCGAAAAAAACAAAAAGAAAAAAGGCCGGCGGTAAACGAAAGAAGGTATGAAATGCCTCCGACACGCAGAGTTGTGGATCGGACGAAATTCAATCAGGATATCGCGCTTCCTTACCAGTTGCGAATGGAAGATTTCGCGATGGCCATGCAGGACGTTTACGATTTTTTCTTTGACGTAAACGCCTTGCTGGAGAAAAAAGGGTTGAAACGTCTTGACGACATGCTGAGGCCGGCGATTATGTCCGGCGTTCTGTCGGACATGCTGACGGAAAGTCTGGCCACGCATTCCCGGGCCTTGGTGGGGAATCAGTATTTCAACGGCCACCCCGACCTTTTGCTTCACGGGCGATACCCCCACAATTCCGTGAAGGCGGGCACGGAAGGCGTGGAGATCAAAACGACACGAAAACCAGGCGGCGCCGTGGATACGCATGGCGCGCGAGAACAATGGATGTGCGTGTTTGTGTATGATCTGGACACGACGACGGAGCCCGCCGTGAATCGGGAGTCCATGTGTTTTCGTGAACTATACCTCGCGCATGTCGTCCCGGAGGATTTTCGAAAAAACGCCCGGGGCGAACTGGGAACGCGAACCGCGACGCTGCATAGCGCGGGAATCAAAAAACTGCGGAAAAACTGGGTATACAACGATCTGGCCGAACCCGACACCGTTCCGTCTGAATAGATGTTATTGAAACAGGCCGTATTCCGGTGTGCCACCGGCGCGTTCCGTCGCGGCCGTTGTATGTTCCCGCGGTTCTACGTCCGGTTCATTTTCGCAGGAATAGGCCGCCAATAACGGAATCGCGCGGCAGGCCATCTGAAAATACGGTTCGTCGATTTCCGTGCCAATGCTTTCGTACCCGACCGCCTCCGCCGCCGCCAGCGTGGACCCGGACCCCGCGAACGGGTCGTAGACCACGCCTTTGCCCAGCGGCAGCGATGCGCGAACGATCTGTCGCAGAAACCGTTGCGGCTTCAAACTGGGATGCGGTGCCAGGCGACGCTCTTGTTTTCGGGTCGGTGAGGAGGGAATGACATCGCCGAACGGTTTCAACACCGATGGCCTGCGAAATCCGCCTGTGCCCCAGGTGTGCAGGTTGTCCGCGACGCGGCCTTCCAGGGGTTTACGATAGACGACCCAAGGTTCCCACATCGACCGGGGCATGACGCTGACTTCCGGAAAATCGTTGTGCGCGAGCTTGGGACGGTCTCCGCCGCGCAACGTCATGGTCAGACGAATGATTTCGCCTCTCCGTTCCAATCCCGCTTCCGAAAATGCCCCCGAGAGAATATGGGAAACCAGGGGATTGGACGCGACCAGAACGTGCGCGCCGGGAACCAGAACCGGCAAAAGCCGTTTGGCCAATGTCAAAAAAAACAAACGAAGCTCGTCCAACTGCTCAACGGTAAGCGTCGTAAATCTCGGCAAGGGAGAACGGACGCAGCCGTCAAACGACGGTGGAATCCGCCAAACGCCGCCGACACCTTTCCGCAGTTTCTCCTGTTGTTCCGGCGAATATTCGAATAAACCGTACGGCGGGTCCGTGACCACCGCGTGAATACTGTTCCGGGGTTGAGCGGCCAGCCAATCGAAACAATCCATTTGATACAGCGTCGCCTGTCCAATACGCGCATAGGGCACATCGGTTGTCGTCAGGGCGTGGTCCGCGGCGACAGGATCATGGGATGACGCGGACAACCGATAACGCCCTCGCGCCGAACGCGTGAATAATCCAGGGGTATTCAAGCGAAGGTAAGATCGAATGGACGACGGGGGCGCCGAAGGCAACCGGGAGGACACACGCGCGATAATTTCCTGGACGGACATCGGTGGCGAATGGTCGGACAAAACACGCAAAATCGCGTCCCGCACGATTCCAGGCCTGTTTTTCAGGGAAGTACTCATGCGGATATCCTAGACGTCTGGACGTCTATTGTCAAGTGGTTTGCCATTCTTCGCGAAGAAAGCCTAACGACACCTAACGAAATTTACCTAACGAAATTTCCCTAACGAAATTTCCCTAACGAAATTTCCCTTGTCAATTCGGCGGTTCTGTGACACACTTTACGTTCGATTTTCGGGCAAAAAGGAGAACCCCATGGCGTTTGATCTTTTTCATCGTTCGGCCGATCACGAGATTCTGTCCACGCGAACCCCGGCCGGTCCCCGCGGCGGCCGTTGGCGAGGAGTTCCCACGGCCGACGACGACATGTCGACCTTCGAACCGGCGTTCGCCGAACCGTGCTTCGAGGGCATGGAAACCCGACTGCTGCTGGACGTCACCTCCGCCGACTTCGCGCGGCTTGTGGAACTGTATCCTGAGGCGGTCTTGCCCTCGATGTCGTCGTACAGCAAGATCATCGAAGTCACGACGTTGACCCAGGACAGCCTGCAATCGGCCATCAACAGCGCCAACAACCCCTATAACAACCTGGTCGTCGTTCGAACCACCGCCACGCAAAACCGCATCGCGCTGACCAGTCAACTCTACGTCAATTTCACCTATTCTTCCGGCAACACCTCCCACACGGTCACCATCGTCTCCCTCGGCCCGGCCGACTCGGCGCCCATTCCGCTGACGATTGACGGACAAACCGACTATCGGGGTCTTTACATCGGAACCAGCAACAATGTCTACATTGGCGGCCTGACAATCACGAATGGGCAGGCGAACAATGGCGCCGGAATCTACAACTTGGGCACGTTGACGTTGGCGAGGTCGACCCTCACGATGAATATCGCCGCCGTCTACGGTACTCCCTCCGCCTCCGGCTACGGCGGCGGACTATATAACGCGGGTATCGCGACAGTGATCAGTTCAACCATCATGGTGAATGGCGCTTACACCTACTCCGCTTCTGCCCGCGGCGCCGGAATCTATAACGCGTCCGGGGGCTGGTTGGCGGTCACAAATTCGGTCATCACGGGGAATCTCGCCACCTTCAGTTCCGTCTTCGTCGACTCCGCGACCTCCTACGGAGGCGGAATCTACAACGCGGGCACGATGTTCGTGACGAATTCGACCGTCGCGGATAATCGAGCCGACTCCTCCTACTATCCCTCGCGCGCCTACTGCGGCGGAATATACAACGCCGGCACGGCGACGCTGGCGAATACGATTGTCGTCGGAAACAGTCCAACAGATATCGGCGGAAGCGGGATAACCGGATATAACAATCTGACTCCGTATTCGAGTACGAGTACCATTTGGAGCGGCGCGTCGACCGGTAATATTCAGTATAACTCCAGCCTGCCGTTGTTTGTCGGTGGGTCAAGGGATTACCGTCTTGCCGCCGGTTCACAGGCCATGGACAAGGGGGACAATTCACGTGCCCTCAGCGCAGGGCTGGCGTCCACGTCGAAGGACCTGGCCGGCAACGCGCGAATCGTGGGCAACTCCATCGACATCGGGGCGTATGAATATCAAACTCCCGCCACGCCGCTGACCGCCCCGACGGGTGTGACGGCCAGCGGCAAGAACACCACGACGATCACCGTCAGTTGGAACGCCGTGACCAACGCCTCGGGCTACACCGTTCAGTACGCCACGGACTCCGGCTTTACGCAGAACGTGGGAACGCTAAGCGTCGCCAGTTCCCTCCGAAGCACCGACATTACCGGCCTGACCGCCGACACGGTGTATTACGTCCGCGTTTTGGCCACCGGAACGGGCAACTACAGCAACTCGCCGTATTCGAGCGGCGCCAACGCCCGGACGTCGGCCCCGACGCCGCTGGCCGCTCCGACCGGCGTGACGGCGACCGCCCAAGGTGCCACGACGATCACTGTCGGCTGGAACGGAGTGACCAACGCCAGCGGCTACGTCATTCAATTCGCCACCGACGCCACTTTCACGCAAAACGTGAGGACGCAAAACGTTTCCGGCGGCGTCGCCAGGTCCGCCGACATCACCGGCCTGTCCGACAGCACGCGGTATTACGTCCGCGTTTTGGCCACCGGAACGGGCGCCTACGCCAACTCGTCGTATTCGATCAGCGCCAACGCCACCACGTCCGCGGCGCCTCCGGCGCCGATCTCGCCCGCGGAATTCGCCGCGATCCGCGCGGCGTATCCCGGTCTGAACCTCGGCGCGAGCACGGCCAGCTACAACATCATCGTCATCACGGCCGCCGAACTGTCCGAGGCCGCCCTGCGAAACGCGATCGTCACCGCCGGAACGACCTTCGCCGACGACCTCATCGTCGTCCGAACCACGGCCTCGAACAACACCATCACGCTCGGCGGTTCGCAACTGGTCATCGACATCGACGCGGCCCTGCGCGGCAGCGTCACCATCGTTTCCCTCGGTGACGTCCCGCTGACGATTAACGCGGCCGAGCGGTCCCGGGTTCTCCGTGTCGGACCCGACGCGGACGTTTCCCTGGGCGGGTTGACGATCACGAACGGTTACGACACGGACGGCGGCGGAATCTATAACAACGGCACGCTGACGCTGGCCAATTCGCTCGTCACGCGGAACACGGCCTACGGCGAACACTACGAGGTAGATTGGGGAACCTACCATTACGAATTCGACATCGCCATGGGCGGCGGGATCTGCAACGTCGGCACGCTGACGGTGGTGAATTCCGACATCACGCGAAACACGGCCTTTGTCGACGGCAACGGCGGTGCCTACGGCGGCGGAATATCCAGCGAAACCGTTGCCACGGTGACGGTGGTGAATTCCACCATCGCGGAGAACGAGGCCTTCGGCGGCTTCGGCGGCAGCGGCGGCGGAATCTTTAGCAACACATGGGGAGAAGAAGACGATGACGGCAACTATCATTGCGGTTCGCTGACGGTCGTCAACTCGATCATCACGGGGAACACGACCGACGGGGGCGGCGGCGGAATAGGGAACTGGGGCCCGATGACGGTGACGGGTTCGACGATCTCGGACAATTATGCCGCCTATGGCGGCGGGATATCCACTGAAGGTAGTGAATGGGATAACGTGCTGTCGGTGACGAATTCGATCATCACGGGGAACACGGCCGACTCCGGCGGCGGACTATACAACGCGTATGGCGATCTGACGGTGACGAACTCGGTCATCACGGGGAACACCGCCGAGTACGGCGGCGGAATCACGAATGCGGAGGGCGAACTGATCGTGACGAATTCGGTCATCGCGGACAACACGGCCACCGATTGCGGCGGCGGAATATACACCTATGGCGACACGACGGTGGTCAATTCGACCATCACGAAAAATCATTCCGGCTGGGAAGGCGGCGGAATGTATAACGATTCTGGCGGCACGGTCACATTGGTGAACACGATTGTCGTCGGTAATTTCTGGTACGATGAAGACGATTACGATGATTACGACGACTATGATGACTATGATGATTACGCCTATGATATATACAGTGAATCCTATTATAACGCACGCATTGACGGGTACAACAATCTGACCACGTTTGACGGGTGGGACGGCGGTTCGGGGAATATATTGTATAACCCTGGCCGGCCGTTGTTTGTGGACGCGGACAACGGGGATTATCGCCTGGTCGCCGGGTCGCAGGCCATCGACAAGGGAAGTAATTCACGGGCCGCCGCCGCGGGGCTGACGGCGGGTTCGCTGGACCTGGACGGGAATCCGCGGTTTGACGGGACCATCGACATTGGCGCCTATGAATACCAGACCGCCCCCGCCACGCCGCTGTCCCCCCCGGCGGGCGTGACGGCCAGCAGCCAAAGCGCCTCGAGAATCACCGTCACCTGGAACACCGTGACCCACGCGAGCGGATACACCGTTCAATTCGCCACCGACGCCGGCTTCACGCAAAACGTGAGGACGCAAAACGTTTCCGGCGGCACGAGCACCACCGCCGACATCACCGGCCTGTCCGCCGGCACGACGTATTACGTCCGCGTTCTGGCCACCGGAACGGGCAGCTACGGCGATTCACCGTATTCGAACACCGCCAACGCCACCACGGCGGAAGCGCCGCCGGCGCCGACGATTTCGCCCGCGGAGTTCGCCGCGATCCGGGCGATGTATCCCGACCTGCATCTCTCGGCGAGCATGGCCAGTTACAACATCATCGTCATCACGGCCGGCGAACTGTCCGACGCCGCCCTGCGCAACGCGATTCTCGCGGCCGGCACGACCGTCGCCAACGACCTCATCGTTGTCCGAACCACCGCGATGGACAATACCATCTTCCTCGACGGCACCCAACTCCTCATCGACATCAGCGCGGCCGCCTACGGCAGCATCACGATCGTTTCCTTCGGTGACGTTTCGCTGACTCTGGACGCGCAACAGATGTCCAGGGTGTTCACCATCGAAACCGGCGCCGAGGTCTTTCTGGCCGGGCTGACGGTCACGAACGGTGTTGTGGCCGATGGAGGCGGCGGAATCCACAACAAGGGCACGTTGACGGTGGCGGATTCGTTCGTCACGGAAAATATCGCCGTCATACATGGCGGCGGGCTGGTCAACGAAGGCACGTTGACCGTGACGAACACGACGGTCGCCGCGAATCTGTCCAGCCTGGGCGGCGGAATCTATAACGGACGGGGCAGCACGTTGACGGTGACGCATTCGATCCTCCTGGAAAATTATGCCGAAGTGGGCGGCGGCGGAATCTACAACAACGGCACGATGTTGGTGACGAATTCGTCCGTCACGGGGAATATGACCTCCACCATGAGCGGCGGGATCCATAACGCGGACGACGGTGTGGCCATCGTGACGCATTCGCTCATCACGGAAAATTTCTCGGAAGAATTCGCCGGTGGAATCGGAAACTCCGGCATGATCGGGGTGAGAAATTCGGTCATCGCGTCCAACCTTGCCTGTTATGGCAGCGGCGGACTGGATAATTCCGGCACGATGCTGGTGACGAACTCGACCATCACGGGGAACGTGGCGTACTCCTCCGAGGCTTCCGGAGGCGGCGGAGTCGGCAACTGGGGGGGCGCCTTGATGATGGCGAACACGTTGATCGTCGGGAATTCCGCGTATGTCGGGGACGACATCATGAACTGGTATGAAGACAACGGTTCCGTCACCGGGTGGAACAACCTGACCGCCTTTGAGGGATGGGGCGCCGGTTCGTCCGGTAATCTGGTGTATTACGGCGAGTTGTTGTTCGTCGACGCGGACAACGGGGATTATCGTTTGATGGCCGGTTCGCGGGCCGTCGACTCGGGGAATGACGCGCGGGCCATCGAGGCGGGGTTGGCGCTGGATTCGCTGGACCTGGGCGGGAATCCGCGGTTTGACGGGACCATTGACCTTGGTGCGTATGAGTACGAAAAAGTTCCCGCCCCGCCGGCCCCGGCGAGCGTGGCGGCGTCGAATGTGACCACATCGAGCGTCCGGTTGACGTGGGCGTCCTCGGCGGGCGCGGCCGGGTATGAGATTCGGTGGTACATCGGAGACGCGCTCGCGGGCAGCAAAACGATCGCGAGCGGCAGTGAGTTGACGACCGACATCATCGGGTTGGATTCGGCGACCACGTACACGTTCCGCGTGTACGCGACGGGCAGCGGAAAGACCTCCGCCGGATACGCCGGAACGACCGTGACGACGGCGGGGGTTTGGGATTCTCTGGACGCTCCGGCGTCGGCGGCGACGGCGAATGTGACGCATAACAGCCTGACGCTGTTGTGGTCGTCGGTGGCAGGGGCGACGGGGTATCGCGTGGAGTGGTATCGCAACGGGGCGCTTGTCGACCGCATGACGGTGTCCGGCGGCGAGACGTCGGCGGCGATTGACGGCCTGTTGGCCAGGACGGCGTACACGTTCCGCGTGTACACATTGGCGGGCGACACGGAGTCGGCGACGTACGCCAGTGCCTCCGCGACGACCGCGGCGGACCCGATCGTGGATGACCCGACCGAGACCACCAAGGCGGTGGCGACGTCGGTGAAGGCGAAGGGGACGGGGATCAGCGAGATTACGCTCACGTGGAAGGCGCCCAAGGCCAAGACCGTCGCGGCGAATTTGAACGTGGTGCGGTATGACATCGTCGATGCCGGCGGAGCGGTCATCGGCAGCGTGGCCGCGGGCAACGCCAACGCGAAGGGCGTGTTCACGTTCGTCGTGAACAACGCGATCGAAGGCGTGAACCTGGCGCCGAAGTCGTCGTATTCGTTCCGCGTGGTGGTGGTGTGCGAGCCCAAGTCCGGCGGGGCGGATGTTGTGTCGGTGGGCAAGGCCGCGACGGTGAAGGCCAAGACGTTGGCGTTCGCCGCGCCCAAGGCGGCCAAGGCGGTCAAGGGCGACGTCGGGCTGACGAGCGTGGTGGTTCGGTGGCAGTTGCAGTCCTATGGTGACGACGGTTACACGATCACCTGGTACGACGCCAAGGACAAGAAACTGACCGCCCCGTTGGGCAGCGAGTCGGTGGCGGCCGGGGCGACGTCGTTCGAGATCGCCGGCCTGTTGCCGGGCGTGAAGTACACGTATACGATTACGGCCCGGAACAGCACGGTTTCCGTTCCGTCGGTCGTGTTGAAGAAGTCGGTGACGACGCTGAAATTCACGGCCACCGCGAAGTCGGCGTTGGTGAAGGGGTCGCTGACGTCGGCCGCCGCCAGCCTGTCGTGGAAGGCGACGGCGCTGCCGAAAACCGTGACGGCCGGTTCGGTGAGGTATGAGGTGTTCTACACCGAAACCAAGGGCCTCAAACCCACCGCCGCCGCCGGCTGGACGCCGATCGCATTGGCCGGCGAGGGCGAGGGCGTCGTGGTCGAGTTTACCTCCACCACCGACCGAAAAGGCCGCGTGACGATCACCGCCACGATTACCGGCCTGGACGCGGGCAGGACGTACTACATCTTCGCCCGCTCCATCTGGAGCGAGTCTGATACCGCGTTCAGCAACTCCGCCGTCCTGACCCTCAAAACGCCGTGGGCGAAGTGAGCGAAGGTCAGCGAATTGCAAATATGGCTTGCCTCTTTGCGCTGTAGGACGTTGTGAGAAGCAAACGTTTCGTTTCTCACAACGTCCTGCAGCGCAAAACGGCAAGCCATCGCGAAATGTTTTTCAACCCGACGTCCCTCTCCGTGTCTCCGCGTCGTCGTTGGTCGTGTTCGAGGGCGAATCGGGATTGTGGAAAACTTTTTTCTCGTGGCGGCATGTTGGGATGGTGAGGGGAGTAACGGCCATGCGGCGGATGTGGACGTCGCCGGATCGGCGAAGCGCGGGCTTGATTTTCGGGCGGCGATTCCCATGATGTCCTCTCCATGAGCACCATGAACACGCCGTACGAGTCCGCGCCGCCGCCGGAGGCGACGTATGCGCCGTCACCCCCCTCGCCGCCGGTGGCGGGCGAGGCCAATCTCGGACGCGTGCCACCGCAGTCGATCGAGGCCGAGGCGTGCGTGCTGGGCGCGATGATGCTCGACGCGGCCGCCATCGACCTGGTCGTGCAACGGTTGCAGCCGGAGTTTTTCTATCGCCCGGCGCATGAGTTGATCTACCTGGCGTTGGTCGATCTGCGGAACGCCGGTAAACCCGTCGACCTGGTGCTGGTCAAAAACGAGTTGCTCCAGCGGAAGCAGTTGGAGCAGGTGGGCGGCGTGGAGTACATCGTCGCGCTGGCCGAGGGCGTTCCGAGCACGGCCAACGTGGAGTATTACGCCAACATCGTCCGCGACAAGGCGATGCTGCGGCAGTTGATCGTGGCCGGGACGGAGATGATCCGCGAAGCGTATGACTGCCGCCAGGACGCGGGCGAAGTGGTCGACGCGGCCGAGCAGACGATTTTCAAAATCGCCCAGAATCAGATCGGCCAGGACGCCTGCGACATCCGGAGCCTGCTCCAGAAAACGTTCGAGGACCTGCACGCCGGCGAGGGCAAACTCATCACGGGACTGCCGACGGGGTATCACAAGCTCGACGAAATCACCAGCGGGTTCCAGCGGGGCGAGATGCTGATTCTCGGCGCCAGGCCCTCGATGGGCAAAACCAGTTGCCTGCTGAACATCGCCGAGCACATGGCCGTGGTGGAAAAGAGGCCCGTGGCGATTTTTTCGCTGGAAATGGGCAAGGAGCAGTTGGCCCAGCGGTTGCTGGCCAGTTACGCGCGGTTTGACCTGCGGCAGATGCGTCGGGGGATGATTGCTCCGGCGGACTGGACCAAGCTCCAGATGGCGGCGGGGGACTTGGAGGCGTCGCCGATTTTCATTGACGACTCGCCCACGCTGACAATTTTGCAGTTGCGGGCCAAGGCCCGGCGGTTGCAGACGTCGCACGGGATCGAGGCGATTTTCATTGATTATCTCCAGTTGATGAGTTACGCCGGCCGGGCGGATAACCGGCAGGAGCAGGTGACGGAGATTTCGCGCGGGATCAAGGCGTTGGCGCGCGAGTTGAACGTTCCGGTGGTGACGGCGGCCCAGTTGAATCGCGGAACAACGGATCGCGCCGGAAACCGGCCTCGGATGAGCGATTTGCGCGAATCGGGCTCGATCGAGCAGGACGCCGACGTCGTCATGCTGCTGCATAACGAGGACTACTACCACCGCGGCGAACCGGACTACCCGCCCACCAACGTCACGGAATTGATCGTCGCCAAGCAGCGTAACGGTCCGACGGACGTGGTGAAACTTACGTTCCTGCAAGAATTCACGCGATTCGAAAACCTCGCGTCGTCCGACGCATTTGCGTGAAAGGTTCGACATTTGGGGAATTTGTATCGTATCGTTTCCAAAACGGTGCGTGGGTTTGTCGGCCGTATACCGGTTTGTGCCACCGGTGCGGCGTTTTTGGCATTGTATACTAGTTTTGGGGGTATTTTATTCGAAAACGGTTAGCGTCTAATAGGGGAAACTCCTGCGTCCAAAATGGGAAAAATAATAAAAATAGGAGTAGCCAAGACGAAATAAGCGTGTATGATTAGAGACGTCGGGTCGTAGGCAGTCAGTCGGTCAGGCGCGGTTGTCAGGCTGTTCGACGTCGCTGGGTTATGTCGGTCTGGTGATGGATACGCCTTTCTCTGACCGTCTACTCGTGTAACCGTTTGACCGTTGGACAGTCTGTATTCAGGCGTGGAGGTGATTGGGTCGATAGTTACCGTTGTAGCCCTTTGTGGGTTCGATGGGTAGTATTGCCCAGAGACGATGATATACTGCGGTGTTCTGTTGTATGGAAGAACGGCAACAGGTGCGCGAGGCGTTTGCCCGCGTGGGAGCAGGTGTTGGATCGGGTCATTACCTTTGGCAGTGGGGTGGAAATAACGATTATGTACAGGCGAAACGTAATAACGGTGTTGGCGGCTGGTGTGATGTGCGTGGTGTTGGGCGGATGTTACGATCCGCAGGCGGTCAACGAGTTTCTCAAGACGTCGCGGGCTCCGGTTTCGGCGGAGGCGTATCACATTTTACCGCCGGACGCGCTGATGATCACGTCGAGGCAGGTTCCCGAGATCAACGGGCAGACGCAGGTGGTCCGGCCTGACGGGAAGATCAATCTGCCGCTGATCGGTGAGGTCACGGTCGCGGGCAAGACCCCGCGCGAGGTGGAACTCATCTTGACGGAGGCGGCCAAGGAATATTACGAGCAGACCGACGCCACCGTGACGATCTCGGCGTACAACTCGAAGAAGTACTACGTGTTCGGCCAGGTGACCACGCCCGGCCCGCAGCCCTACACCGGGCACGACACGCTGCTGGACGCCCTGGCGAAGGTTCAACCGACGTACCTGGCGTGGTTCCAGCGGGTGATTATTGTCCGCGGCAGCCGGGACGTGAATGGCAGCCAGGAGGGCGGATACGCGCCCAGCATACAGCCGTCGGAAGAGGACTTGTCCTGGTTCCGGAAATGGGGCGAGTGGCGTGAGACGCCCGAACATCCGCGCGAGACGATGATCGTCAACATGTGGGCCATGGTGAAGGAAGGCGATTTCTCGCACAACATCTTCCTCCAGCCCAATGACGTGGTTTACGTGCAGGCCCATCCGTTCGCGAAGGTGGGTTTGCTGCTCCGGGCGATCCTGTTCCCGGTCCAGCCGGTCCTGGAAGCGACCCGCGTCCCGAGCGACTTCCGCGACGCCAGGCCGTGATGTGACGTGGCACGGGCGTCCCGCCCGTGAGTCGCATGGGCGTCTCGCCCATGCGACGCGGCCTTGGAAGGAGTGCCTCGAAGTCGGCGTGGGCGGTAACGTCCTCGCACGACGAGGTTCCGACCGGCCGCAACAGCTGCGGGCGAGACGCCCGTGCGACTGCTGACAGTTTCCGATGAAAAGGTGGACGATTTTCGAACTTGGAATGGATGTGAACGGTATACAACGTTACGTATACACACACAGGGGCATAAGGAGGCCCTTATGGCGAAACCAAAAACACCACGTGAAGTTTTGTTGATGTTGTTCCGGCGGAAGACGTTGTTTCTGCTGGCGGCAGCGTTCTTTGCGATTGTCGTTCTGTGGGGGTCCAACTGGGCTCCGCTCAAGTACACGGCCGAGGCGAAGTTCGAACGAACCAACGACGCCAGCAGTATCGGGCGAAACACCGGATCGGGCACGTATCAGGAACTCAAACCGTTGCTGTACGTCCGTCTGGCCGGTCCGATGGTGCTGGCCGACGCGCTCAAGAAGGACGAAATCGGACTGACCAAGAGCTTTCCCCGCAATGCCGACGGGACGCTGACGGCCGAGGGGCAGGCCAAACTGGATCAACTGGTCCGAACCGTCACCCCGAACCTGAAGGTCCGCATGGACACCAGCACCGATCTGGTGGACGTGGTGACCATCGAGTTCACGCACTCGGACCCCGACGTGGCCGAGCAGTTGCCCACGACACTGTTCAACATGTACAAGGAGTTCACCGTCAACGAACTCCACGAACGTCTGGACACGTCCATGAGCGGAACGCGGAACGAACTGAAGGTCGAGAGAACCCGGCTGGAAGACGCCAGCATGAAGGTCACCCGGTTCGAGATCGAAAACAAGGACATGATGCCCCAGTCTCCCACCGGTTTGCAGGACAAGCTCGATCTTCAGAACACCGCACTGGACCGCGTCGAACGCCAACTGAAAGAAGAAGAGAACAACCTGGTGTGGTTCCAGCAGTTGGGCGGTCAGCGAGAAGGGGCCGACGCCGCGACGCAGCCGGTCGAGGCCGAACCGGTCTCCTGGGTGATGATCCCCAATCCCAAGATCGACGTCCTGAGAAATGACCTGACGCGGGCCAATGACGCCCTGGAAAATGCCAAAATCGCCGGCATGAAGGAAACCCATCCCACCTACCAGGGGATCGTCAACATGATCGGCCGGCTCGAAGAGCAGATCGCGAAAGAGCCGGAAAAAGTCCAGAAGGAAGCGACGTTCGAAAATCCCAAGCTCCGGTCGATGACCAACCTGGAGGTGGAGGTCCGCAAAATCGAGCGCCGGATCGAATCGTTACGACGCGAGAAAACCGAGCTGATCGAGCAGGTCGCGGTCACCACCAAGAAACTGGACAACTCCCTCAAGGTGCGCCAGGACTACCTCGCCCTGCGCAGCGAGGAAGCCAAGTGCAAGGAATCCGTCGACCGCCTGGAGAAGCAGTTGGCCTCGGTGGAAGCGGACTTCAAAGCCGAAGTCGCCAAACGCCGCACCATGCTCCGCATGGTCCAGCCCCCGCAGAAACAGTACCTGCCGTCCTCGCCGAAACTGTCGCTGATCCTGCTGGTGGCGCTGGTGGGCGGGTTGGGCTTTGGCGGCGTGCTGGTGTTCCTGGCCAATTCGGTGGACCGCACGATCGGGACCACCGACGAGGCCATGCGGTACTTCAACATCACGCTGCACGGGGCGGTGGGCGAGATCGACACGCCCAAGGACCGCTCGTGGCAGTGGATCAAACGGTGGGTGATCGCTCCGGTCATCATCGTCGTCGTGCTGGTCGTGATCGGCGTGTCCTGCCTGGATGTCATGCTGCGGTTGAAGTACCCGTCGAAGTACGCCCGGTGGCAGAAGACCCCGGTCACGTTCGTGCTGGAAGAACTGGGCGACACGTTCTCGTCCATCAAATCGTGAGGTTAAATGTACCTGAAGCAATATAATTTGCGGGAATTTCCCTTCGCGATCTCGTGCGACGAGCGGTACTTTTTCGAAAGTCCGATTCACGCCGAGGCGCTGGCGAACATGATGTACACGGTTCAGCAGCGCAAGGGCATGGTGTTGATCACCGGCGAGGTCGGATCGGGCAAGACGTTTTTGAGCAATCTGTTGGCCGCCCGGCTGGGGTCGGGATGTTTGTCGGTGCTGGTGAAGAATCCTCCGCAGTCGGGCAAGCAGTTGTTGCGCGCGTTGGCCCAGCGGGTGGGGATGAACGTCCGGGCGTCGATGGACAAACTGGACTTGATCGAAGAACTGGAGCAGCAACTGCTGCGTATACAGGCACGGGGCCGGCTGGTGGCGCTGCTGCTGGACGAGTGCCAGGACCTCTCGCCGGCGAGTCTGGAAGAGATTCGCCTGCTGTGGAACTGGGAGCATCACGGCCACCGGCTGGTGCAGATTGTGCTGACCGGCCAGCCGGAACTGCGTCAGCGGATTCGCCAGCCCCACTGGGAGCCGTTGCGTCAGCGGATCGTGTTGACGTATCACCTGGGGCACATGCAGTTGCCCGACACGATGTCGTACGTGCCGCACCGGCTTCGCATCGCCGCCAACGCGGGCGGTCCGAGCGTGATGTTCACGCCCGACGCCCTCCAGGAGATTCACGCCGCGACCGACGGGATTCCGCGGCTGATCAACGTGCTGTGCGACAACGCCCTGCTGGTGGGATACGCCAAAGGGGTCGACGTGCTGAATCGGGAGATCGTGACGGAAGTGTTGAGAGACATGACGTGCTGGGATGTACACACGTCGGTGTTGACGGAATCGTGAGGGAGTAGGAGGTTGTATGGCCAATGTATATCGAGCAATGAGACGGGCCCAGCAGGAAGAGGACGGGTATCCCGCCGCGGTGTCGCCGATGCTGGATTTGGACGACACGGTTCCGTCGGCGATTGAGGCGCCGGGGATGAACGCCCGCGTGGCCCCGCCGCCGCTGGTTCTTGGTGCGCAGGCGAACGGTCATCCGCTGCTGTCGGACGGGCATTTCCCCATGCTGGCGGCCCATCACGACCGCGGCGGAACGGTGGCCGAGCAGTTCCGGCACATCCGGACCAGCCTGCTGTCGCAGTATCCCGACCAGCGGTTCGTGTTCATGGTGACCTCCGCCGACGCGGGCGAAGGCAAAACCGTCACCACGGGGAACCTGGGGATCGTGCTGGCCGAGCGGCAGGACCGCACCACGCTGGTGATGGACTGCGACCTCCGCCGGGCCACGCTGACGGCGCTGTACCGGTCCAAACCGGTGCTGGGCGTGACCGACATGCTGCGGGGGCAGGCGACGCTGGGGCAGTGCGTCCAGCGGACCGCCTACCCGAATCTGTTCATGGTCTCCGCCGGAACGGGCGAACGCGGCGAGATCGCCGAACTGCTCGCCAGGCCGGAACTGGAGGACATCATCGAGCAGGTCCGCGCGCAATTCGACCACGTGCTGATGGATGCTCCGCCCGTGAACTCCGTCGCCGATGCCGGCATCCTCGGGCACGCCGTCGGAGAGGCCCTGATGATCGTCCGCATGAACAAAACCAACCGCGAATCGGTCGAACGCGCCAGCCGGCTGCTCAAGGCCGCCAACGTCAAAATCGCCGGAATGGTGCTGACGCATCAGAAGTACTTCGTGCCGAATTACATTTACAAGTATTCGTAGTCTGGCCGCGTGAAGACGAAACAAAAACGGCTGTAGGCTGTGGGCTGTAGGCTGTGGGCGCAGGCTTATGAGGGATTAGGCCTAATGATTCCTAAGCCTGCGCCTACAGCCCACAGCCCACAGCCTACTTTGAAAAAACTGCTCTACATTTCGCATCGTCCCGCGTATCCGCCCGACAAGGGCGAGCGGGTGCGGGCGTATCATCAGATCCGGCAGTTGTCAGGGGCGTTCGAGGTGACGCTGGCGACGCTGCTTCACGGGCCTGACGAAGGACGCGACCTCGGGCCGCTGCCCACGTGGTGCAAACGCGTCATCGTCGCACAGGCCGCCGGGCGCATGGGCGTGGTGCGTCACCCGCTTCGACTGGCGCGGGGGGCCTCGCTGACGGAACTGTGGTTCACCAGCCGCCCGATGGACACCGCCCTGGCCGACCTCTGCCGGCAGGAACGCTTCGACGTCGTGATGGGCTATTGCTCCAGTGTGCTGCCGTATCTGCGAACCCCACTGCGTGGGGGCTATGGAAACCTGCCCGCCCCCGTGCGCGTGCTGGACCTGGTGGACATCGACAGCGCCAAGTGGCTCAGCTACGCCTCCGCCGCTCGCGGACCCCTGCGCTGGCCGATGCGGTGGCTGTACCGCCGCGAAACCGCCGCCGTCGCCAAACTCGAACGCGAAACCCTCGACCACTGCCAGGCCGTGTTTGTGACCAGCGACGCCGAGGCCGCCCTGCTGGCTCGTGACGCGGGCGTCCCGCCCTCGCAAACGCCCGCCGAGAGGCACGATGTTCCGTTATGGCCAGCCCAACGCGGGCGGGACGCCCGCGACACGAACAACGTCCACGTCGTCGGAAACGGCGTCGACAGCGACTACTTCACTCCCGGTCTGCCCGTCGGTGACGACCACCCCTCCATCGTCTTCACCGGAACGATGGACTACCGGCCCAACGCCGAGGCCGTCTGCTGGTTCGCCAGCGACGTCTGGCCCGCGCTTCGCCGCGATTGGCCGACGCTCCAGTGGAACATCGTCGGACGCGACCCGCTCCCGGCCGTGCGGGTGTTGGCGAAACTGCCGGGCGTCAACGTCACCGGATCGGTTCCCGACGTCCGCCCGTTCCTGCGGACCGCCAGCCTCGCCGTCGTCCCGCTCCGAACCGCGCGAGGCATCCAAAACAAAATTCTCGAAGCCATGTCCGCCGGCCTGCCCGTGGCGGCCACGAGCGAAACGCTCAAAGGAATCACCGCCCGTGTCGGCGAGGAGGTGTTCCAGGCCGACGAACCCTCGCAATGGATCGCGTGCGTGTCCGCGCTGCTGAAAGACGCCCCACGCCGCGCCGCCGCCGGACAGGCCGCCCGGGCGCGAATCCTCGAACACTACGCATGGCCCGCCCAGTTGAAACCGATGGTCTCGCTGATCGAAAACCTCGCTGACGCGAATTCCGCCGACGCCCACCCCGATCGCGCGGAGGACGACCATGGGTAACGCACGCGTCTACGCGCGCAACCTGTTCGCCTCGTGGTTCGGTTTTGCCGCCAATCTCGGGGTGATGTTCTTCCTCACGCCCTTCATCATCCGCACGCTGGGCGACGCGGCCTACGGCATCTGGACGCTGCTGATTACGCTTACCGGCTACATGGGACTGGTCGAACTGGGCGTCCGTCCGGGCATGGGGCGGTTCATCAATTACTACCTCGGCCGAAAGGAACCCGAGAAGGTCAACGCGATCATCTCGACGGCGATGGTGATTTTCCTCGGTTGCGGTGTGCTGCTGGTGATCATCGCCGTAACGCTGAGCACCCTGTTCGCCCAGTTTTTCCCCAAAACGCCGCCGGAAATACTCGGTGACGCCCGGCTGGCGGTTCTGCTGATCGCGGCCAATCTGTTCGTGTCGTTTTACAGCGTGGCGTTTTTGCAGGTGCTGACCTCGCACGAGCGGTTTGACATTTCCAACGCGATCAACCTGATTCTCCTGACGCTGCGGACGACGGCCACGGTGTTGGCGTTGCTTCACGGGTACGGAATTCTGGCGCTGGCGTGCATCACACTGGCCGTGGGGCTGCTGCAACTGGCGGTGCAGGCGGTGATGGCCCGGCGGGTGTTTCCGGCGTTGCGAATCTCGCCGCGTCTGGCCCGGCGGGAGCATTTCCGCGAACTGCTGTCCTTCGGTATCTGGGCGGCCATCGGCGGGGTGGCGTTGCAGTTGCTGTACGGGTTCGACATCCTGATCATCAACGCGAAACTGGGTCCGGAAATGGTGACGCTGTACACCGTCGGCGCGATGTTCATCATGTACGGCCGCGGGCTGGTCACCGAACTGGCCTCGCCGTTTTCACCGCAGATGCTCAAGGACTGCGCCGCCAACGACATGCACGGCCTGCGCTACCTCATCCCCCGCGCCGGCAACGTCATTATGGGCCTGAGTTTGTTGATGTTCCTGGGCTTCGCGTTTTTCGGCAAGGAGTTCATCCGGTTGTGGCAGATGAGGCGTGCCGACGGCGACGTGTTCGAGACGTTCACGAGGTTTGACCTCAGTTACGACGTGATGATGATTCTGGCGCTGTCGCAATTGGCCTCGAGCGCCACGGTCGTGCTGGGGAATATTTACAACGGCCTGAACCGCGTGCGGTACGCGACCATGCTGACGTTGGCGCAGTCGCTCGTGAGCGTGGGGCTGGTGGTGACGCTGCTGCTGTTCGGTTCGGGCCTGGTGGGCGTGGCACTGGGGGGTGCGATTCCGCGTGTGATTTTCTCGGTGATCAGCGTGGCCGTGGCGTTGCATTGGGTTCGTTTCGGCTTTGTGGAGTACGTGCGGACGCAACTGGCGCGGTGGGTCGCCCTGGCGGCCGCGTTCAGCGGCGTGTGCATCGTCGTGAACGGGCAACTTCCCCATGGCACCTGGCCATGGTTCGCCGTCAAAGTCGCCCTGGCCGCGGCCATCTACGCCCCCCTGGCCTGGTTCATCCTCCTTCCCCCCGGCGAACGCGCCCGCTGGGGCCCGGCGATCCGGGGGCGATTGTTCGGACGGTGACGGTGTGGCGCGGGCGTCTCGCCCGCGCGTCGCGAGGGCTTCCAGCCCTCGCTTACCGTTCCGCACGGCTGACGTAATGAAGAGCGTCAAGGCGTTCGCACACCCAACGCGGGCGAGACGCCCGCGCCACGAGAATGCGATGGTTCTGCCTTTTTGTATTGCGAAATGTTATGCACGGCGAAATAATCGCTAGCATCGGACGTTTTGCACTATGGAAAGGATGAACGCACCATGTCAACGCTACAGGACTGCGGCGGCGGGAAAACATTGATCTGGCGTGCCGTTTTTCTGATCCCCGTGCTCGTAATGGGGCTCGCCATAGCGACCGCCTGTCAATCCGCCGACGATTCGCAACCGGCCGAGAAATCGGACACGTCACAAACCGTCGAGGCGACGGACGAATCGGACGAATTGCCACCGTTCCAGGCGTCGGTGGACAAGTCACCAGCGGCCAATGGGCCGGACAACTCGCCACCGGCCGCGATGCCGGACGAGGAACAAACAACCGCCGAGGAACTGGACAGGCCACAAACCGCCGTCGAGCCATTCGGCACGTCGCAAACGGTTGTCGATCCGGACACATCGCCGATGACAGCGGCCCAGACGCCCGACGATCCGCGGACCGCCGAGGATTCCGACAAACCGCGATCGGTCGAGGAGTGGGCCGCCGCAAAGGCGTCGCAGGTCAGTGGAGGTCTGGTTCTGGCGCACCTGGCCGCCAAGGAAGGGCGGGTGGATGTGCTGGAGTGGCTCAAGGCGCAGGGCGCGGACATCACGGGCACCAGCACATGGACGCCGATGTTCAGTGCGGCCTCCGCGGGGCAAATCGAGGCGATGAAGTGGCTGAAGGAACAAGGCCTGGACGTCAATGCCAGGAACGACTTTCACGGTTCGACGCCAATGTTCGCGGCCGCGTGGGAAGGTCAGATCGAGGCCATGGCGTGGCTGAAGGAGCAAGGCGCGGATGTCAACGCCCGGAGCGAGCTTGGGGGAGGGACGAGTACGCCGATTTTTTCGGCGGCGGAGAACGGAAAACTCGACGCCATGAAGTGGCTGGTGGCGCAAGGCGCGGACGTCAACGACAAGGACGGCAGCGGTACGACGCCCATGTTTCGGGCGGCCTATCGAGGCCGCATCGAGGTTTTGACGTGGTTGAAGGCGCAAGGAGCGGATGTTAACGCCAAGGGCAACGGCGGCGATACGCCGATGTTCGAAGCGGCCTGGACGGGCGGCGCGAAGACCCTGACGTGGCTGAAGGAGAACGGCGGGGATGTCGACGCCAGGAATTTCAACGGTCATACGCCCATGTTTCGGGCGGCCGCGATTGGCAACATTGACACGATGACGTGGTTGAAGGAGAACGGTGCGGACATCAATGCCAAGGACATGGACGGCGAGACGCCCATATCCTACACGATCCTCAACGGTTCCCTCGACGCCACGAAGTGGTCGGCGGAGCAGGGCGCGGACGTCCACACCAAGAACAACAAGGGCCAGACGCTCCTGTATATGGCGGCCGCGATGGGCCAGATCGAGACCATGACGTGGCTGAAGTCGCAGGGCCTGGACATCAACGCCAAGGACGAAAATGACCGAACTCCGATGTTCGCGGCGGCCCAGCGGGGTCAGGTCGAGGCGATGGCGTGGTTGAAGGCGCAGGGCGCGGATGTGAACGCCAAGGACAAAGACGGCAAAACGCCGTTATCCGTGGCGGAAAAAGACGAAGCAAAAACATGGCTGCGCGACAACGGCGCCCAGGAATAATCAGGCCGTTCTCCGGATTGCGGATTTGGCTCGGCCTGTTTGCGTTGTAGAACGTTGTGAACGACAAAACGTTTTGTCGTTCACAACGTTTTACAACGCAAACAGGCCGAGCCATCGCGAACCGTTTGTCTTGTACAACCTCTTGCATCGCAAACCGGCGAGCCGGTGAACACATTTGACGCCGCAGGACGTTCCCACGCGAAGCCGGGAAGGGACACGTTTTCGTGCGGGACGCCCTACAGCGCCAAATGGCCGAACCATTGCGAACCGTTTGTCGTACACAACCTCCTACAGCGCAAACCGGCGAGTGAACCCATCATGTCTCCGCCGCGACGCTCTCGCGGATGCGGTCGCTTTCGTAGATTCCCGTTTCCGGTTCCGGCGCGACGCGAATCTGCTCTTGTCGGTCGCTGACATACACACCGGGGGTCGGCCGGGCGACGAGCGGGCGCACGTCGACCGGCGCGCCGGTCCGAACCACGTGACGCCACTCGTACGCGACCCCCGCCAGCCGCAATGCGTGAAAAATTCCGTACAACGCCCCCGTCCGATTGCCGGAAACCAGCCCCGCAGCCGCATGGGCAACGTCCGCGACAAACAACCGATACAAAAACCGCGGCACCCCGTACAGCGTGCTGCTTCCGCCGCCGAAACGGGTGATCCGCGTCAACCCACGCCCCTGCTGGAACGACAGCTTGCACACCGAACTGAACGAAAAATAACTTCGCCCCACCCGATGCAGCACGCCGGCATCGCGGACGAAACCGATTCGATAGCCCAGTTTCGTCAGCGCCAGCAGCGCCACCGTTTCCGAACCGGCCACGCGTTTTTTACCGCAGGGTCCCAGCGCGGGGTCGAACATGTCCGGGTAGGTTTCCAGCAGGCGGCGGCGGATGGCGAAATTCGCCCCGATCGGCAGATCGTCCGGACCGAGGTCGTCGTTGGCGGGGTCGGGGGCGAAGTGGCAGCAGCTCACCGCGTTGATGACGGCCCGCCGGAGGTATCCGGGAATGTGCGTTGTGACGTTTCCGCAGAAAATGTCCCGCTCGGGACGGCGGCGCATCGCCTGGGCGTACTGTCGCAGCCACGAGGGTTCGGGGGTGACGTCGTCGTCGGTGAAGATCACCAGTTCGCCCCTGGCCCGCGCCAGGCCGGCGTTCACGGCGTGATTCTTGCCCGGCCGCGGTTCGTGGAGGTACTCCACCGCCAACCACGGCATGCGGGACTGCCAGTGTTTCACCACGTCGGCGGTGTTGTCCTTGGACGCGTTGTCGATCACGATCAACTGCGCCGTGTAGCCCGCCCGGTCGCAGCGGTCCAACGCCTCCAGCGTGCGATGCAGCGGCCCGCTGCGATTGTACGTCGGCATGATAATCGTCAGATCGGTCATGGCCGGACTTCCCTGCCCAACCGCCGACACAGACCGCACGGCTCCAAGTTCGTTTCGCATACGTCATCCTTTCCATATGCATCCGCGACAGCGACGGCCGCGCGCGACACGCGGCCGGGGAACCGAAACGTCACAAGAGTCGTGACATACAAACCGGACATGACATCAAAAAAAGGGGATCAGGCTCAGCGAAACCGCTCAGCCTGATCCCTCCAGCACAGCCGCAATCATTGCGACATTTCCATGTGCTCACCGCTCCGGTTCCATCCATCTCGCGTTATACACCCACTTTCCAAAAAGTCTACGAAAAATCCAAAAAATGTGGGAAAACAGCCAATTTTTCAGAATTTTTCGAGGTTGACTTGGACGGTATTCGGACTTTTCTGATTTTAACAATCGAAATCGAGGGTTTTCGAGGGGATACAGGATACCGAAAATCTACCACAGACACGCTTTGCTGTGTCCTGTGCCTGTAGTAAAAAAATCTCGCCGGTCGGCCGTGCAAAAAATGAAAAACGAAAAAATGAAAATTCCCTTGTCTCCCCACCCGTTTTGTGCTACATGTGCGATACCAATTGTGACGGTTTTGACGTTTGTGAATGATTTTCGGGAAAACCAAGGAGAATCCCATGGCGTTTGACGTGTTCCGTCGTTCGAGTAACAACGAGTCCATCACCCCCGAGCCGCGATTCGAAGGCATGGAAACCCGCCTGCTGCTGTCGGTTTCCCTTGGCGACTTCACGACGGTTCAGGACCAGAACCTCACGGCGTACAACGTGGCGGCCGCCGCGGGCGACGTGGATTCGGAACTGCCGGTGGCGCCGGAATCGGCGTCGACGTCGGATGTCGGGTCTGACACCGTCACGGTGTCGTGGGCCGAAGTGGAAGGCGCGACCGGGTATAAGGTGGAATGGTACGTCGACAGCGAACTGGTTGACGACACGACCGTGTCGGGCGAGACGCTGTCCACGGAAATCACCGGCCTGACGGCGGAGACGGAATACACGTTCCGCGTGTACACGCTGGTGGACGAGGCCATATCGGAAGACTACGCCGAAACGTCGGCGACCACCACGGCGGCGGAAGAAGAGCCGACAGGTCCGGCGGCGCCGGAATCGGCGTCGACGTCGGATGTCGGGTCTGACACCGTCACGGTGTCGTGGGCCGAAGTGGAAGGCGCGACGGGATACAAGGTGGAATGGTACGTCGACAGCGAGTTGGTTGACAGCACGACGGTGGACGGCGAGACGTTCTCGGCAGAAATCACCGGCCTGACGGCGGAAACGGAATACGCGTTCCGCGTGTATACGTTGGTGGACGAGGCCACGTCGGAAGACTACGCTGAAACCTCCGCGACGACCACGGCGGCGGAAGAAGAACCGGCAGGTCCGGCGGCGCCGGAATCGGCATCGACGTCGGATGTCGGGTCTGACAGCATCACGGTGTCGTGGTCCGAGGTGGAAGGCGCGACGGGATACGTGGTGGAGTGGTTCCTCGGCGGCGAGTTGATGGACACGGTGTCGGTGTCGGGCGAGGAGACGTCTTACACGTTCACCGAGTTGACGGCGGAGACGGAATACATGTTCCGCGTGTACACGGTGGTGGGCGAGGACGTGTCGGCGGAGTACGCCGAAACCTCGGCGACCACCACGGCGGCGGAAGAAGAACCGGTGCTGCCGTCTGCTCCGGAATCGGCGTCGACGTCGGATGTTGGGACGTCGAGCGTTACGGTGTCGTGGGCCGAGGTGGAAGGCGCGACCGGATATAAGGTGGAATGGTACGTCGGCGGCGAATTGGTTGACAGCACCACCGTGTCGGGCGAAACGTTGTCCACAGAAATCACCGGCCTGACGGCGGAAACGGAATACGCGTTCCGCGTGTACACGCTGGTGGACGAGGCCACGTCGGCGGAGTACGCCGAAACGTCGGCGACCACCACGGCGGCGGAAGAAGTAGTGACGCCGGAGGCCCCGGCGGAGGCGGACACGAGCGAGGTGACGTATGACCGCGTGACGGTGTCCTGGACCGAGGTCGAAGGCGCGACGGGGTATCGCGTGGCCTGGTATGTGGACGGCGAGCTCGTGGACAGCATGGATGTGGCCGGCGGCAATGTGACGTCGACGACGGTCACGGGTCTGTCGGCGAGAACGGCGTACACGTTCCGCGTGTACGCGGTGGCCGGCGAGAGCGAGTCGGAAGGCTACGCCACGGCCGAGGCGACGACCACTCCGGCCCCGACGACCAAGGCGGTGGCCGCTTCGGTGAAGGCGAAGGGGACCGGGATCAGCGAAATCACGTTGACGTGGAAGGCGCCGGCGGCGAAGGCCGTCGGGGCGGAGTTGGACGTGGTGCGGTATGATATCGTCGATGCCGGCGGAGCGGTCATCGGCAGCGTGGCGGCGGGCGAGGCCGACGCGAAGGGCGTGTTCACGTTCGTCGTGAACAACGCGATCGAGGGCGTGAACCTGGCGCCGAAGTCGTCGTATTCGTTCCGCGTGGTGGTGGTGTGCGAGCCCAAGTCCGGCGGGGCGGTGATCGTCTCCGACGGCAAGGCCGCGACGGCCAAGGCCAAGACGTTGGCGTTCGCCGCGCCCAAGGCGGCCAAGGCGGTCAAGGGCGACGTTCAGTTGACGAGCGTGACGGTCCGGTGGCAGACGCAGGCCTTCGCCGACGAGGGCTACACGATTACCTGGTACGACGCCAAGGACAAAAAACTGACCGCGCCGCTGGGCAGCGAGACCGTGTCGGCCGAGGCGACGTCGTTCGAGATCACCGGCCTGCTTCCGGGCGTGAAGTACACGTACACGGTCACGGCCGCCAACAGCACGGTGGAGGTGACGTCGGCGGTGTTGAAGAAATCGGTGGCGACGCTGAAGTTCACGGCCACGAAAAAGCCGGCGCTGGTGAAGGGTTCGCTGACGTCGGCCGCCGCCAACCTGTCGTGGCGGGCGACGGCGCTGCCGAAGACCGTGACGGCCGGCGAGGTGACGTATGAGCTGTTCTACACCGAGACGAAAGGCCTG
>Ga0123353_10000371_pt1 | contig 55110 bp, 48 predicted proteins | sample TergutLab28metaG_3_FD_92763 | JGI IMG/M metagenome (GOLD analysis project Ga0123353, IMG submission 92763) | Labiotermes labralis P3 segment gut microbial communities from Petit-Saut dam, French Guiana - Lab288 P3 | ecosystem: Host-associated > Arthropoda: Insects > Digestive system > Gut ... | reverse complement strand
GCGCTGGTACGGTTACGCGCACGCAACCCCAGGGCTGAAGCCCTGGGTTACAATCTAAGCTCCCCTAAAGGGGCGCTGGAAACGGAGAAACATGTAGAAAAATCCTTAAGTTGACTGCATTGGTGTCAACCCGGGGGGGATGATACACACACAACACCATAACCCCGAATGTTTCACGTGAAACATATATCATAATATGAACATCTCCACAAACACAATCGCCGCCCTCTCCACCCCGCCGGGACGCGGGGCGTTAGCCGTTATCCGTATGACAGGGGACGACGCCCATGAGATTTTTGCGTCGGTGATCAGCGAAAAAGAGAAATTTCAAAAGGAAGAGAATCGTAAGATTGGGATTTATACGGTTGTTGATAATAACCCCGTTGGGACTAAATTGGGGACGGAGTTGACTTTATTTCACAAGTCGATACGGAATAAAAGCAACTCCGTCCCCGATACTGAATCGGAATTTGGGGACGGAGTTGCTTTTATTCCGCACCCTGAAGGGGTGCCATCATTTAACCCCGGGCATCGCCCGGGGATTTGCCCTACGCAAATCATCGACGAAGTAACCGCCATAAAATACAGCTCCCCTAAATCCTTCACCGGCGAAAATATGGTGGAGATCCTCTGCCACGGGGGGACTATAATCACCGCGAAAATCTTAGACCGTCTGTTTCGCGCAGGGACGCAGCCCGCGGGCCGGGGAGAGTTTTCGAGACGCGCGCTGCTTAACGGCAAGATAGATCTTCTCAGGGCGGAGAGCATCGCAAGCCTCATTGACAGCCAAACCGAGAAACATCATGAAAGCGCGCTCATCGCTTATCAGGGAAATCAGCGGAACAAAATTGAAAACTACAAATCAAAAATAATTGATCTGCTGTCGGACATTGAGAGCCGGATAGAGTTCGGTGAAGAGGATGCAGTGGCGAATTCTCAGGTCAATACCAAAACCGATATAGAAAAAATCGCCGGGGAATTTGAGGAAGAGCTGCGCCGAAGTGAGTTGATAAAGAGGTTTGATGAGGGGATAATTTTGGCTCTCGCCGGTCCGCCGAACGCTGGCAAGTCTAGCCTTTTTAATGAGATATTGGGATTTGACCGCTCAATAGTCCACGACCGCGCGGGAACCACCCGCGACGTAATCTCTGAAAAAGTCAGTTTCGACGGGATAACGGTTAAACTGTTTGACTGCGCCGGGATAAGAGAAACCCAAGACGACATCGAGCAAAAGGGAATTGAGCGGACATTATCTGCGGTAAAAGAGGCGCATTTTATTCTGTGGGTGACATCAGCGGATGAGGTTATGGGTCATCAAGAGGAGAGAGAGATTTTAGAAAACGCGGAAAAGACGTTGGTGGTGATCAACAAAATTGATAAATTGGGGACGGAGTTGCATTTATTCCGCACCCCAAAGGGGCGCCATCACTTAACCCCGGGCAACGCCCGAGGGTTCTGCGCCGCCCACAACCTAAAACACATCGAAATCAGCATCAAAGAAAAAATCAATATCGAAAAATTATTCGCTGATACAGCCCTCAATATCCGAGAGATAACGGGGCAGATAGCCCCCCCGGAAATAATCGTAAACGATCGTCATCGCGGCGTGATCAGTTCTGCTCTCCGTGAACTAAAGCAAACGATTGATAATATCGAAAGGGAAGAGATCGCCGCTCAATACCTGAGAAACGCGCTGAATCTCCTGTCGGAGTTTTCGGGGCATGTCACAAATGATGAGGTTATGAATAATATATTTGACAAGTTTTGTATTGGGAAGTAGGGGATGTTTCACGTGAAACATCAATCATCAGATCACTATCACCCCGCCAAATAGTATTTTTATACTAATGACCACTTTCGACCTCATAGTAATCGGCGGCGGACACGCCGCTATCGAGGCCGCAAATATCGCGGCTAAACGAAACGTCTCCGTTTTGATGGTGACGAGCCACATTGATTTTATAGGGATGATGCCTTGCAATCCGGCGATCGGCGGGGTGGCTAAGGGGAATATTGTTCGGGAGATCGGGGCGCTTGGGGGACTCATGGCGTCGCTTATCGACCGCAGCGGTATCCACTTTCGCGTCCTCAACAGTAGCAAGGGGAGTGCGGTGTGGGGTTTGCGCGCTCAGGCGGATAAAGATCACTACAAAACGCTTGCCCGTCAGTCAATCGAAAACAACCCTAACATTATGATTTTACAGGCGATGGTCACGAAATTAAGTGTCTCTGGAGAAAGAATCCGTACCGTTACCTTGGATAATGGTGAAATAATCGCTGCAAAAGCGGTCATTTTGGCCGCCGGAACTTTCTTAAACGGAACGATTCATATCGGGCTGAACACGTTTGCCGGAGGACGGGCGGGGGAGCCTGCATCTTTGGGGTTGACGGAGTGCATCGGCAAGTTTGGGATCTCTTCGGGGCGGCTCACTACAGGAACGCCGCCAAGGATAGACGCGCAGAGTGTTGATTATTCGAAACTGACCCCCCAGCATGGCGATGACGACCCTTGGCCGTTTTCGTTTTTCACTAAGGAAAAGCTCGTCAACAAGATGACTTGCTTTACGGCTAAAACAAATACACTCACCCACAAACTCGTTGTCGATAATAAAGATAAGACGTTTTTGTACAGCGGAAAAGCGACCGGAGCGTACCCCCGTTACTGTCCGTCGATAGAGGATAAGATCGTGAGATTTGGAGAACGGGGTGGCCATACATTATTTTTAGAAAGAGAGACTCTCTCTCATAAAGAGATTTATATCAATGGTTTTTCGACCTCTCTTCCTTACGATGTTCAGGAGAGTTTGGTTAAAAGTATAGAGGGGTTGGAAGCTGCCAAAATTACGCGTCCGGGATATGGAATTGAGTACGATTATTTCCAGCCGCTGCAGCTTAAGTCTACCCTTGAATCAAAAATTGTGCGCAACCTGTTTTTCGCGGGTCAGATAAACGGAACCTCCGGCTATGAGGAGGCGGCCTGTCAGGGTCTTATCGCCGGGATCAACGCGGTTCAAAATATTTTAGGGGATGAGCCGGTTGTTTTGGGCCGGGACAGTTCGTATATCGGTGTACTTATTGATGATCTTGTCACAAAGGGGACAGACGAGCCGTACAGGATGTTCACCTCGAGGGCGGAGTATCGGTTACTGCTCAGGCAGGATAACTGTGACGAGAGATTGATGCCGATTGCGCATAGTCTTGGGACGGTATCGGATGATCAGTACAACGAGCGCCGCAGGTTTTGGGATCGGAAAAAAGAGGTTATAGATTGGTTATACAGTGTAAAAATTACCCCCAACGCGTTTAACGAAGCAACGGGCGCAAGTATAACCAAGAGCGAGTCAGCCGGTGATTTATTGAAACGTCCGGAGGTGAAATTTCATCACGTGATGGCGGTTTGTAATCATCCGCAATACAATCTCGCAGGGGCGATCCCTTGCGGTCGCCCGTCTTGCGGGAGTAATCATCTGAATTGTAAAGATGATCATCGCCAAAATTGTGATGATCATCCACGATTCGAAGATGTCCAGGAGATAAACCGGCATCTGATATTGGGAGTCGAATCCGACATAAAATACGAAGGATTCGTAAGAAAGCAGCAAAACGAGATAGAAAAATTGCGCAGGTTTGAAAATACGTACATCCCTGCAAATTTTGATTATAACGAGGTTGAGGGTCTTGGCCTCGAATCGCGTGAAAAGTTGAAAAAAATAGATCCCGACACGCTTGGCAAAGCGTCAAGGATTGGGGGAGTAACCCCTGCGGATATTTCTGTTTTAGCAATGTATTTGTTAAAGCGGAATAATTTATAAAAGGAATATACATGAGTGCAACACAGATGGTTTCTTTTTTAGAGCGGGCGAAAGAGAGTTACGAGTTAAAGGAGTTGGAGAAACTTGGTCTTTCGCCGGATCTTGATCAGAGAAGTTTGATTTTGACATATATGAGTCTTGTGCTCACACATAATAAAGAGGCCGCGCTTATACCTGCTGTGGATGAGGATAATATCTTTTTGCGCCATTTTTGCGATTCAATTCAGCCGCTTTTATTGTTTGGATTTAAAAAGGGAGCCACGGTGTTTGATATCGGCGCCGGCGGCGGGTTTCCATCAATACCTATAAGAATTTTCCGTCCCGATCTTAACTTTGTGCTATTTGAATCGAACCGCAAAAAAGCCTCGTTTTTAAAAGAGGTCAGAACAAGGCTTGATTTTGACAATGTAGATATTCACTGTGCCAAGGCGGAGAGCTCGTCTCTTGACATTAAGGCAAATTATGTAATGGGCCGCGGTCTTGGAACGCTGCAAAAGTTTTCCGCTCTCGCAAAGCCGCTTTTGGCGCCCGACGGGCATATGTATACGTTCAAAACGAAATCATTTGTTGATGAATTGAATTTAATAACAGTCAATAAAGATGAAGACAGAATAAAAATAAGCGAAATCGCTCAGTATGATTTAGGCGGATTAATACACGGATTGAATTTGGTGTCGATGGAGTTTGTGTGAAACATCGCGGCGGGTTAAAACCCACCGCTGCAATCTTTAGCCCCTAAAGGGGCAAGTAGATAGGGTTGTGTGGATTACGTTTTTCCCATGTCCCGCAGGGACATTAAGATTGTAACCCGGGGTTTCAGCCCCGGGGGACTGTGAGGCTCTCGGTGGCGAAAATTATAGCGGTTTGTAATCAAAAGGGCGGTGTTGGCAAGACTACGACGTCAATAAACCTGGCGGCGTGTCTCGCTGCCGCGGAGCGGCGGACACTTGTGGTTGATATGGACGCCCAGTCAAACGCCACTACGGGTCTTGGCATAGATAAAAATGAGATTGAGCTTTCGATGTACGATGTTATCACCGAGAAGAACTTAAACGACAAAACGGTTACTATTCGGGATATCCGCGTATCAGTTGACTTTATGAAGTTTTTGGATGTTGCGCCCGCTACGCCTGATTTGGCTGGGGCAGAGATTGAATTAGTCAACACGATGGCGCGGGAAAAGCGGCTCAAGGCGGCGCTTGAATCCATACAGGATGAGTACGATTATATTATCATTGATTCGCCCCCTTCTCTTGGCCTCTTAACTGTAAATGTGCTTACAGCCGCAACTTCCGTTTTGATACCTGTTCAATGCGAATATTACGCGCTTGAGGGTCTTGCGGAGCTTTTGAATACTATTAATTTGGTTCAGAAAAATTTGAATCCCAAACTTGTGATAGAGGGTGCGCTTTTAACAATGTATGACGGCCGTCTTACTCTTTCAAAAGAGGTTGCGGCGGATGTGCGTTCCTGTTTTTCGGGGAGGGTGTTTGAAGTGGTTATATCACGTAATGTAAAACTTAGTGAAGCGCCCTCTTTTGGCAAACCGATTATTTTATATGACATCATGTCTAACGGCGCCGAAAATTATTTAACATTAGCTAAGGAAATTATGAATAATGAATAAATCGGCAAGTAAACCAAAACCCTCGCGCCTTGGCAGGGGTATTAACAGTCTTATTCGTCCAGCTCCGCAGGATGACGGTGATGATAGCGTTAATGCCAACGATAAAGAGATCCGGCTTATTGACATAAACGCAATAGTGCCCAACCCGTTTCAGCCGCGTATTGATTTTGACGATGATGAGATAGAGGGTCTCGCGCAGTCAATTAACAATCAGGGACTTTTGCAGCCGGTTGTCATTCGGCAAAAGGGCGCCAAGTATGAGATTATTTCCGGCGAGCGCCGCTTCCGTGCTTTCAGGCATCTCAAAAAAGAGAGCGTCCCCTGTATAGTTAAAAAGGACGTTACCGATAAAGAGATGTTAGAGCTTGCGCTTGTGGAAAATATTCAGCGCGAACAGCTCAACGAGATTGAGAAAGCGATAGCTTACCAAAAATTAATCCTTGAGTTCAGTTACACGCATGAAGAGTTGTCAAAACAGGTAGGCAAGAGCCGCACGGTAATCACCAATAGTTTGCGTCTTTTGAATTTGCCCGAAGAGATCCAAATGATGGTTCGTAAAAACGAACTCAGTATGGGTCACGCAAGAGCGCTTCTTGCGATAGAGTGCGGTGAAACTCAGCTCAAAGAGGCGCGCCGCGCTGCCCAAAACGGGTTGACAGTAAGAGATATTGAAACGATCGCTTCTCAGACAAAGGAAACCAAACCGAAAGCAGCAGCTGAAAAACCGACAAAAACAGCACAGGAACACGACGCAAATACTACTTTTCAGTTAGAGCGTTTGCAGTACAAATTCGGTACATCTGTAAAGCTCAAAACAATGGGTGAAAATAAGGGTAAGGTAGAGATAGAATATTATAATAATGACGATTTAATAAGAGTATTTGATTTGTTGTTGGAAGAGGCTGCGCCGCGTAAACAAAGCGGAAATAATAACAATCAGTAAATTTTGTAAAATGAAAAACAAAAAAAAGCACTATACACTAATGTTTTTTCCTGAAGGGAATGGCGCTCCATTCTCGCTTAAGGTGCATCGCGGTACGCTTAAGTTATTGATAGTGTCAATTTCTTTATTTATTTTAGGCGGTGCGGTTCTTATATACAAGTCGGGAGAAATCGCCTTAAGGCTTCAGCTTATCCACGCGTTAAAAGAGGACAACAACCGTTTAAGAACAGATAATGAGAGTTTACAAATATCAGCGGAAAAAATCGCAAGTATAGAGAGTCTTACCGTTTATCTCCACAGGCTTGCAATTATTCCTCAAAGTGATGTACAGGCGGCGGCCGTTCCTCCTCCAAGAAGGACAACGCCGCCTCCCGAAGAGTCAAGACCGCAGCGTCCGGTTGAGACTGCCCCGGCAGTAGCCGCGGAAACACATAGAAGTACGCTTGTCAACAATGAACAGTTCGCCGCGTCTGTGCCCAGTATCCTGCCTGTTAACGGATGGATAACGCGGCACTTTTCGGACGATCCCGAAGATCTGCATCTCGCCACAGATTTCGCCGCCGCGAGCGGTACGCCCATAAGGGCAACGGCTATGGGAGTTGTGGAAGATATCCGCCACCATAAATATTTCGGTTTAATGGTAGAAATCCGTCATGATCATGGATTTGTAACCCGCTACGGGCACTGTTCGCAGGTTCTTGTATCGGTGCGTGACAGAGTTAACAGAGGGCAGACGATCGCTTTAGTCGGCAACACCGGCCGTTCGACCGCGCCTCATTTACATTATGAAATTTTAAAAGATGGCAGACCCGTAAACCCAATGGACTATGCCGCAAGCGGGCAGAAACATTAACTAATAGTAAAATGAATATTATCTCTTTGCAGACTGCGGTGTTTGTATGAACACTTGCGGTCACCGTTAAAAAAGGAGTTTTAAAGATGGACAAACACGCAAAAGGACTACTCAATATCATCGGCCCGGGAAGTGTATTTGAAGGAACGATAGACGTACCCCACAGCATCCGCATCGACGGCTCGTTTAAAGGCAAACTTCAGACCCAGGAGTCTGTTACAATCGGCGACAGCGGCGTTGTGGAAGCGGAGATTAAGGCGCAGAGCGCGTTTATTTTTGGAAAAGTTATCGGCAGTATGTACATTGAAGATCGCGTAGAACTTCAAGCGAGCGCCACGGTCATTGGCGATTTGCACGCAAAAGAGCTTGTGATCAGCGAGGGCGCGGTGTTCCACGGTAATTGTTCGATGCAGAAATCAAGCAGTGCCGTAAGTGTTTAAACAAGGTGATAACAGGTTGATAATTTGTGGATAAGTTGTTAATTCAGCGTTTTTGACATCAAAAGCGCGTCTTCACCGTCCTGATAGTACCCTTTTCTAAGGCCATCTCTTTTAAAGCCGCATTTTTCGTAAACTCTTATGGCACTGTGGTTTGAGACCCTTACCTCAAGGAGCGCAGTGTCGGCTCCGACTAAAATTGCTTCACTCAGCAGATGTTTTATTAATGATGCTCCTAAACCTCTGTTTTGATATTGAGGATGAACGGCGGCTTCAAATATATGTAATTCATTTAAAATCAATACAGAACAGGCAAAACCAATAATTAATTTTTGGTGATTTTCGATGACTGGAAAAAGCGCCGATGTTTTCGTTAATTCCACAGAGAGCCCCGCGCGGCTCCACGGATTTGGATTGCAGAGCTGTTCGATGGAGTAGATGCGGTCAAGGTCATCAAGCTGTGCGGGTCTGAAAATTATGTTATCAATTTCGTTCATAATTTATTATAAAACAACGAATTTTGGGTCAATTTAGTAAACAAGTTGAATAGATGTTGATAAGTGTTGATAACATGTTGATAACGCTGGGGCTTTTAAGAATCTACTGTTTGCCGAATCGCACTTTCAACTAACCTATTCAGCGATATTCCCCGTTTAGACGCAGTGAGAACGGCTTTGCGGTGCAAATCAGCTCCTTATTTTATAACAACCCTCTTTCCAATAGTGCCGCGATAACATCACTTATTTGATACGATTTCAATCCGAAAGTCATATTCCACTATATCTTAAAGTATAATCAATTTTCATGAAAAAATCAACATTATAATTTCGTCATACTGCGCAAATTTAACAAGGGTAGTTTTTACCCTCGTTCAAGATTTATATTTAAGATGTGAACAAATTATCACTTGTCTATCAACCTAATCTAACAAAAAAGGTTAAATTATATGAGTTTCCAAGAGATCAGAAAACTTCCGACCCCAACAGAAATTAAAGAGATTGTACCTCTTTCAAAAGAGCTTTTTGAGAAAAAAGTCAAAAGAGATATAGAGATAAAAAATGTTTTTGAAAAAAAGGATAATCGGTTTATCGTAGTGATAGGGCCATGTTCCGCGCATGATGAAGAGGCAGTATGCGAATATGTAAATCGTCTGGCCGCAATTCAGGAAAAGGTAAAAGAGAAACTTATCCTCATCCCAAGAATCTATACAAATAAGCCGCGGACAACCGGTCAGGGCTATAAGGGAATGGCGCATCAGCCCGATCACCTCAAAGAACCTAACATCGCAGAGGGTATCATCGCCATCCGTAAGATGCACATCCGCTCCTTTACACAATCGGGACTAAGCGCGGCTGATGAGATGCTTTATCCTAATAATCATCCATATTTAGACGACCTGATTTGCTATGTAGCAATCGGCGCAAGGTCTGTAGAAAATCAGCAGCACCGCCTCACGGCAAGCGGGCTTGACATTCCGGTAGGTATGAAAAATCCTACAAGCGGAGATATAAACGTAGCTCTTAATTCCGTTTTAGCCGCGCAGATACCGCACACTTTTTCTTATAATGGATATGAGGTAGCGACAGAAGGGAACCGGCACGCTCACCTTATTTTAAGAGGATGGGTTTCGAGTGATGGAAAACCGCATCCAAATTACCATCATGAAAATCTGATTGACGCGGCAAACGCATATGTCAAACGCGATATGAAAAATCCAACCATATTTGTAGACACTAATCACGACAACTCCGGAAAGCGCTTTAAGGAACAGCCCCGAATCGCTCTTGAAGTGATGCGAAGCCGTCAACACGATCTCATGTTGAAAGACCTTATCCGCGGACTCATGATCGAAAGTTATCTTGAAGAGGGCGCGCAAAAGGCTGATGAGGACGTATACGGTAAGTCAATTACAGATCCTTGCCTGGGCTGGGCGGATACAGAAAAATTGCTTCTTGATTTAGCTGAAAATTGCTAAACCGGCATATCTATATAATATCAATAAAACGGGGGGTTTATTGAAAACCCCCCTCCCATTCATTATATTATATATCTTTGTAAAAATTCCAAATTTCTCAACCATTACTCTTTGGAGATGATTTCATGAGTCAAACTGCTAAGAAAGATGAATCAAAAACAGCTAAAACAGAAAACAATCCCGCAAAAGATTGGAAGATCAATTTTAAGGGGATGAATAAAGCCGACATGCGCCTTAGCTTCCTTAACAACTTGGAATACAACATTTCCAAAGACCGGATTTCCCCCTCGCAGTATGACCAATTTTTAGCTCTCTCTTACGCCGTACGCGAACGCGTTATTGAGCGCTGGATCTCTACAAGCAAGCAGTATAACGATGATAACGCCAAGAGAGTGTACTACCTCTCAATGGAATTTCTCATGGGACGTCTCCTTGGCGACACCATGATGAATCTTCAATTGACTAAAGCAAGCACCGACGCGATGCGCGATCTTGGTCTTGACGTAGAAGAGATGATCGATCAGGAAGCTGACGCCGGTCTTGGCAACGGTGGCTTGGGCCGTCTCGCCGCCTGTTATCTTGACTCTATGGCTACCTTAAAGCTGCCTGCTATGGGTTATGGGATTCGCTATGATTTTGGTATCTTTAATCAAAAAATCGTAAACGGCTATCAGCACGAAACGCCTGAGCAGTGGCTGCAGGTTAAAAATCCCTGGGAAATTGAGCGTCCTGAATACAAGGTGACAATTAAGTTTTACGGACGCACAATGCAGTATCAGGAACAGGGCGGAAAAAATGTAGTGACGTGGATAGACACCGAAGATGTTGTCGCGATGCCTTATGATATTCCTGTTCCGGGATATGGAGTAGCTAATGTCAATACGCTCAGACTTTGGTCAGCGCGCAGCGCTCAGGAATTTAAATTAGACTTTTTTAACAGCGGCGACTATATCGGCGCTTGTCAAGATAAGTTTTCAAGTGAAAACATCTCAAAAGTGCTTTATCCTAACGATAATAATATCTCAGGCCGTGAGCTTCGCCTCAAGCAGCAGTTTTTCTTCTCCTCTGCGTCGCTTCAGGATATTATCCGCCGTTATCTTAGAACAAATAAAGATTTCAAAGCGTTCCCTGAAAAAGTTTCCATACAGCTTAATGACACTCACCCGGCGATTGCTACTGTGGAACTTATGCGTCTTTTTATTGACGAGCACAGGCTCTCATGGGATGAGGCGTGGGACATAGTACAGAAAACATTCGCCTATACAAACCACACTCTCATGCCCGAAGCGCTTGAAAAGTGGTCTGTTGGTCTTATGAGCCATCTGCTGCCGCGCCACATGGAGCTTATCTACGAGATAAATCACCACTTTCTGCGCGCGGTTTCTTACAAGTTCCCCGGCGATCTCGACAGACTCCGCCGCATGTCGCTCATCGAAGAGGGTGACGACAAACAGGTGCGCATGGCCTATCTTGCGATAGCGGCAAGCCACTCAATAAACGGTGTGAGCGCACTGCACTCAGAGCTTTTGAGCCACGGCCTTGTTAGAGATTTTTACGAGATGTGGCCTGAGAAGTTTAACAATAAGACAAACGGCGTCACTCAGCGCCGCTGGCTCCATAAGTGTAACCCGTCTTTGCGCGATCTCATTAACGACAGCATCGGCGAAGGCTGGGTCACTGACCTTTATCAACTCAAGAAACTCGAAAAGTTTGCTGACGATAAAGAATTCCGCAAAAAATGGCAAACAGCTAAACGCGATGCCAAGATGGCGTTTGTAAATAAGATCAATAAATGGGACGGTATCGTGATTAATCCCGATACAATGTTTGACGTACAGATAAAGAGAATTCACGAATACAAGCGCCAGCTTATGAATGCGCTCCATTGCATTGCGCTCTACAATCAGATAAAGAGCGGCGATACTAAAAACTTTGTACCGCGTACAGTGATGTTTGGCGGTAAGGCGGCGCCCGGTTATTACATGGCAAAGCTTATTATCAAATTCATTAACAGTATCGCAAGTGTAGTCAACAGTGATCCTGCCACAGAAGGACTTCTCAAAGTACAGTTCCTTCCCAACTACAGGGTCTCTATGGCGGAGTACCTGATTCCGGCGGCAGATCTTAGCGAACAGATTTCAACCGCGGGTACAGAAGCCAGCGGTACGGGTAATATGAAGTTTGCTATTAACGGCGCATTGACAATCGGAACAATGGACGGTGCAAACGTTGAGATGCACGAAGAGATCGGCGACGAAAACTTCTTCATCTTTGGTCTTCGTACAAACGAGGTTGACGAGCTTAAGACGCAGGGATATAACCCTTGGGATTACTATCACAAGAGCCCTGTGCTTCGTCAGGTGATTGACCTTATATCAAGCGGTTATTTCTGTCAGGAAGACCCGGCGATGTTCGCTCCGATTTATGACACTCTGCTTAACCACGGAGACCGTTACATGATCATGGCGGACTTTGACTCTTTTGTAAAAGCTCAGGCCGATGTTTCGAAATGCTATAACAACACCGACGAGTGGACAAAGAAGTCTATTTTAAACGTCGCGAGAATGGGTAAATTCTCTTCTGACAGATCGATTGCGGAATACGCGAAAGATATTTGGAATGTTAAGCCGACGAATGTTTCGCTTAACGTGTAATTTTTAGAAATTATACTATAGCTTCTTCACAGTATGACGCGCGGATATCTGTCAACAACAAGACGGATGTCCGCGTTTTTTTAATGGTGGGACGTTTACTTGGAGACGGGGTTGCGTTTTATCCTGTCCAAAGTGTCATTAATATCATCGTATAAATTTAAAATATGACAATCAGGATGTCAATCGATTCAAGCTTCTGCCAAAGAAATGCCCCATCCCAAAAAAAAATATAATCCGTCGATTGCTCTCATGTATATTCATAATTATAATGGAAATTTCTTTTATAGATGCAAAGTCTATTCATCCACAATGTAAACGGAGTATACAATTATGAAAATATCCGTTCAAGGCGGAGTTTATGCGCTTTTATGCGTAATGACAGCGGCGTTTTTATCAACGGGTGTATCGGCGCAGATAGTTGACACCGCATTCGTACCGGTTGTCGCGACCGTAAACGCTGCGATCACGGCGGCAACGCCGGATGGGGGAACGCCTGTCACAAGGAATGTGACGTCGAACATAACGGATACCCTGCGCCTCCCCATACCAAGAATCGGCGCAACCTCACTGACTCACGGAACGCAGACACGGGTCAATACCCCTGCGCTTATCACCGGATCTAACGGAAAAATCACCCTCAATCTGCCGGCGCAAAGCTACAAAAACGCGGTGATCGCGCTTTACAACGTAAAAGGTGAGCGGATTCTGCGCAGTAAGGCGGCGTCATCGGACGCGGTTAAAAGCGTATCGCGCAAAAATGTTGGCTCGGGCGTCTACCTGCTCACGGTCAGCGGAACAAACGCAAACTCTTTCACAACCCGCCTGACGCACCGGGGCGGAGGTCTGAATATCAATGTAACGTTCATCGGAAATGAAAACGTATCAGGCATACAGGCAGGCGCAAATAGTGTGGAATGGACTTTAACCGCGTCGGCGGACGGATTCCATCCCAACACACGCACACTTAGCACCCTTGTGGCCGGGAGGAATAATCGGCTTGTCACTTTTATGATGAATCCAACCGACAACCCGATCGTACCGCCGCCCGCAAATAACTTCACGGAAACCGCGGGAGCGAACGCCGCGTTTAGAGAAGCGTTTACAATGGTATACGTAGAGGGCGGTACTTACGATATGGGATGCGCGGGCGCGAACTGTCCGGATGACGCAGCGCTCGCAAGAGACGTAACGGTCAGCAATTTCCACATCGGTGAGACAGAGGTAACGCAAAATCTTTGGCGTGCCGTTATGGGTCAAAATCGTCCGGCATCCGGCGGTAACCGTCCTCAAGCGACAGTTTCGTGGTATGACGTTCACGAGTTTTTGTGCAGATTAAATCAATTGACAGGTAAGATGTATCGTCTGCCGACGGAGGCGGAGTGGGAGTTTGCCGCCAAGGGGGGAAGAAACGGTAATCAAAATTTCCGTTTTTCCGGCAGTAATACTCACAATGATGTGGCGGTCTCCGGCGCAAGCGTGCGCGATGTGAAAAGTCTTGCGCCCAATCAACTCGGCATATACGATATGTCCGGCAACATTGATGAATGGGTATGGGATACATGGACTTTAAAGCATGAAATCAGGCGGGGGCGCACGGATCCCACAGACGGTCTTGGAATGATACACTCTACGCGCAAAGTACGCCGCGGCGGCTGGCATCAGGGTGACGATATTACACGTCATGTTGCCGCCCGCCGTATCCGTTCTATTAACGGCGCAGACCCGTCGCTTGGATTTCGCATAGCTTTATCCGCGGACGGCAGTTCTCTTCCGCCGGGCATGGTTGGAGCGTGTAATATCCAGCTGCCGCCCGCGATGAACGACGGCAGTTTTGTGAACTCTTACCGCGATACGAGATGGGTCACAGGCGACGATTATATGTGGAGAGGCGGAGACGTATTATGGTATCCCGCCATCATAACCACTATGAAAGTTTGGGATGACGGTTCCGCTCTTATAATGCCCCCGGACGATATCGGCGCTCCGATCGGCGGTTATTGGTATACTACAAACAACATTGCGCTCGTGGTTGTACCCGCGTCGGGTGATACGATAGTCATCCCGTATATCTTTTTGAGCGACGGCCTTGTGTCAACTATCAACAACAAAGGATTAGAGAGCGGTATGCCTATCGGAAGACTGGAAAGGGTGCGCGATCCATGGACGCCGCCTACAAGACCAACCGTCCCGAGTATTCAACCGCCGGCGCCTTATAATCACAGAATGGTTGATATGACCAATATCCACTCTGACCACTGCCTCTCCTCCGGCGCGTGCCGGTGGGATCCGCGTCTGTTTAACGGAGCGGACAGCGCGTGGTGGCGCGACGCGTCGGCCTACGGCGGCGGCACGCACCGTTACCGCATGGACGTTATCGCCCCCGACAGCATGCTGTATGTCTTTTACGAACCGCGTGTAAGCGGGATGGACATAAACGGTATGGCGAGAGGGCGCTTCATTACGGTAAACGATATGTTTCTGCGCGTAGCGCGCAGTTTTAGCGGAGTAATGGTTTGGGATTATCTCTACACCGTTATCGAAAAAGAGGGCCGGCGCCATTTATACACGATATCTTTCTCCGCCTACGAGCGCGGAGACGTCAGAATCCTCATAATGACGCCCAACGCAGGAGTAATAGGTCTTACTGCCCCGAGAAATCCCGGATTCGATCTTCCGGCGTCGGGCTACGTACCGGCGCCGTGTCCGGCGGGCGGGTGTGTTCCGTAAAGAAAATGTCTGAATCCCTGATAATAAAAAAGGCCGTCTCAATATTGAAACAGCCTTTTTATAAATTAAAAATGCGGTTGGGCGGACTCGAACCGCCACAGGCATAGCCCACTACCCCCTCAAAGTAGCGTGTCTACCAATTTCACCACAACCGCTTTTTATATATCGTAATATCCGTACAGACAAGGCATGCCTTGTCTCTTCTCATCCATTATTCTTCGCTCTGAATTATGCCTTCAATAGCGGCGGCGCTCTCTTCTTCGGTAAGACCGTGAAGAATTGCGGGGCCCTCTTCCGCAGCATCACTGAAAGTGATTCCGGGAGTTACCGCAGGAACTACAATCCCAGCTCTCTCAGCGCGTTTCTGCATACCAGACTTACCCGCACCGCCTTGACCGCCGGGTGCGAAAAATGTCATAAGTATGCAAAGCAGCAAAAAAACACCGCCAAAGATATATGTACCCTTTGTAAGAACATTCGCAGTATCCTGAGTCCCCAAAAAGTTGCTTGCTCCGCTCAAACCGCCGAGAGTACCGGACAAGCCGCCGCCCTTATCGGACTGAATCAATACAAGAAGACACAAGAAGACGCAAACTAACAGAAAAAGCACAAGCAATAAACCAAAAATCATACTACCACCAATTCTTAATAAGTTAAAACAAACAACAACTTAGTTTTCAGCTTACAGTTTTCAGTATGAAAATCAAATTCTGATAACTGATAACTTTTATTTTATTATTTAGGCTGAACAATTCCCGCAAAGTCAGATGCCTTAAGAGCCGCACCGCCGATAAGACCGCCGTCAACATCACTCATGGAGAGAAGTTCTTTAGCGTTATCGGGCTTCATGCTGCCGCCGTACTGTATACGTATTGTATCCGCGGTTTCTTTTCCAAAAAGCTCCGTCAATATTTTTCTAATAAAAATATGCGCTTCGTTCGCTTGGGCGGAAGTCGCTGTCACTCCGGTGCCGATAGCCCATACAGGCTCATAAGCAACAACGCACTTTGCGGCATCTGCCGCGCTGATTCCTTCAAAGCCGCCGCGTACTTGAGCGTCGATCACGGCGTCCATCTTACCGCCGTTTCTTTCGTCAAGAGTTTCTCCAACGCAAACGATTGGAAGAAGACTGGCGGCGAGAGCCGCTTTTGTCTTTTTATTTACAGTTTCATTAGTTTCGCCAAAATACTGACGCTGTTCGCTGTGGCCGATAATTACATAAGTAACGCCGATGCTCTTGAGCATTGCGCAGCTTACTTTGCCTGTGAACGCGCCCTTAGCTTCCCAGTGTACATCCTGAGCGCCGAGTTTTACGTTAGAACCCTTAATCGCCTCAGCTACCGCCATAAGATTGACATAAGGGGGGCAAACCGCAACGTCTACATCGCTGACTGAACCAACAACCGCCGCGACGTCTTTTGCAAGAGCTGCCGCTTCCTCAACAGTTGTATTCATCTTCCAGTTACCGGCAATAATCTTTTTTCTCGACATTTTTACAGTGATCCTTTTTAAGGTGATCTTCTTTGGTTTCGCAATTTTTTGCGCAATCCCGCCATTTGACGGAAAAGCATATAAAAGACGGATAATGATTTATCAAGCATAGTAATATACAAATATGCTTCTGTTTGAGTCAAGTTTTTAATGGATCAGCTCGCCTTGCCGCCCTTTTTCGGAAACAGTTCAGGAAATATCGCGCTCACAGCTTTAACATCCGTTTTGTTATACGCCTTACCCTGCAGAACTTTTAGCAATGATGAAATATCATCGAGTTTTAAGGTATATGTCGCGGATGGATTACTGCGTTTTATTTTGTCAAAATGGCTGAAAGCGGATTTAAAAGTAAGCGGTTTGATCACCTTAGACTGCTGTTTAGCAAGCTCTTCATCCATCACCGCTTTCTCTTCGCCGGGTTTTGCGGATAACGTTCTGCTTATGATCTCTTTAGCCCTGCTCCAAGACATCTCCCCCGCTTCAAGTTTAGCGCGCAGACTCTCATTTATCATCGGCGCGAATTTTATGATCTCATCAATCCACGCGCTGCTTTTGTCAAGAAAATCACCAATGCGCTCTGATGACCAGTTTACATTGTTCAGATAGATTACGGTCTCAAAATAGTCGGTGATCTTTATGTCAAGACGATCTGCGTTGAGCTTGAGATTAAGGGCGCGGATCTCATCATGCTCACCCGCCACAACGCGTACGTCTACACGGTCAAAATACCCCGGATTTTTGCCTCTTATCTCTTTAATCGCAGTCGCGCGGTGAAATCCGCCTACAAGATAAAACTCATTGGGTGATCGTTCCCATACGACAAGCGGCTCAAGCAGTCCGTTTTTGAGAATGTCGCTTTCTAAATGAGCGACTTTTGACTGATTGACTTGACGGTGATTGCCTACAGTGGGATGCACTGCGATACGGTCAAATTCAAGGTATTCGTAACGCTTTGTGGTAAGCATGCGGTCTCCTTATCAGAGTAAATATAACTGAAGATTCTTCTGTTTAATGGAATAAATATAACTAAAGGCATCTCTGTTCGGTATATCAGTGCTGCCAATATGTATTTTTCTTTTTTAATTGGGGACGGAGTTGCGTTAATTGCACTAATTTGTTTAAATCAACTGCGCAAAAAAGCAACCGTCCCAAAATGCCGGAAGCTAACAGAAATCAACTATGCAAAAAAAGCAACTCCGTCCCCGGTTTACCATCGTATTGATGATAATGATAATAATATTCGCTGATATTCAGATTTTCGCCCAAACAGGCGCAAATACCGTAAGCATCCCCGGCGGTACATTTGCCCGCGGCAGCAACGACGGCAGCGCCGATGAAAGACCTGTAAGAGAGATTGAAATATCCCCATTTGGCATGATGGCAAAAACCGTCACGGAAGCGCAGTATAAAAGATGCGTTGACGCGGGCAGATGTACGCCTGCTCACTATGACGACGGCAGATGTTTACAGTGGACAGGCACACAGTTTATAAACGTCACTGTCCCAAGTCAGTTCCGAGGACCGAATTTTCCCGTAGTATGCGTTACATGGCTTCAAGCGCGCGACTACTGCAGAAACGTTGGGATGAGGCTTCCTTCAGAAGCTCAGTGGGAGTATGCCGCTTTGGGGGGAGCAAAGTCAGCGCGGTATTCATGGGGTAATAGTCCGCCGGACAAAAGCCGCTGCGCACTCTCATCTCTGCACAATGCCGGCTCTTTTGCGCCTAATGGCTACGGGCTTTATGACATGACCGGCAATGTATGGGAGTGGGTTGGAGATTTTTACGAACAGGATTTCTACTCCTTTTCGGAAAACAAAGATCCAAGAGGCCCCAATGCCGGATTTTACAGAGTGATCCGCGGCGGCGGCTTCTACAGCGGTCCTAATGAGCTCAGAATTCAAAACCGCCACTGGTTCTCACCGAATTTCGCGGAGGTGAGCGTGGGGTTCAGGTGTGTACGGTGAATTCAATAGCCTCATCAATGAGCATAATCGGAATATCTTCTCTTATCGGGTAAAAATACTTGCGGTCTTCTCTCAGAAGCGCGCCGTCTACAGTATCCTTAACAGCTTCGCCGCCCCGGTTTTTTAACTCTCCATCCTTAATTTTCTTGTTGATTGCTTTCACGCTCTCTTCATCAAGCAGTGCCACATTCTGCTTGGTTTCGGGACAGCAGAGGATATCAAGAAGTTCCTTATCTACCATTTTTGCGCTCCGTTTCTGCGGATGTTTTGTTGATTAGGGGATGATTTGGGGACGATTGGATCTGAAACAAACGCAACTCCGTCCCCGAATTGCCCGAATTGGAAATATACTTTATTTGAATACACAGAAAAAAGGTTTTCCCCACCGACAGCTTCCCCATCTACTATATTTATACATTATGAATAACGCACACCCTTCCCAACCACAGCAAAACTGTCCGATAGATGCCGCCTCCGCGTCGGCTAATCCCTATGAAACCTATTTCAAAATGCCTGCGGTGGGGGAAAAATTAGGCCCCAACATTGTTCAAGGCATTATAGGCGAGGGGGGCAGCGCAAGCGTATTTAAGGTGTGGCATGAGGAACTTGAGGTTGTGCGCGCTGTAAAAATATTAAAGGATGGAGACAAGGAAGACGCAAGGGAGCGCTTTTTCACAGAAGCCAAGATCCTTGCGGACATCCGCCATCCAAATATTATTGAGATATTTAATATCGGTTACGCGGGGGGGAAGTTTCCCTATCCGTATCTTGAGTTAGAGTTTGTAGATGGTATCTCCATAAAACAGCTTTTGGCCAAACTTACAAAACTGCCGCTTGCCGCGGCGCTCTCAATCTCTTACTTTGTCTCTCAGGCGCTGCACTATGCGCATATTAAAGATTATTCGCTCTACGGTAAAATCTACCGCGGGTTGATTCATAGAGATGTAAAACCTGAAAATATCCTTATATCCACAGACGGCATAGTAAAGCTGATGGATTTTGGTATCGCGCGGCCAACAGAGGTGAGCCTGCATACCGTAGGATCAAAAATCATGGGGACGCTTGTTTACCTGAGCCCCGAACAGCTCAACGGTCAATCTTTAGATCACAGAAGCGACATTTTTTCATTAGGCACAGTATTATATGAAATGGTCACAGGCGGCCGGGCGTTCCCTCAGAAAACACTTACTGAACTTGTGCATAAGAAAACATCCGGACAGTACAGGCCGCTTAACAGCCACAACATGGTTTTCCCGGAGCGGTTAGTAAAGATAATTGAAAAGTCGCTCTCGCTTAGTCCTCACGACCGCTATAGCAGCGCCTCTGAAATGGGGTATGATATTTACGGGGTGTTTCGTGAGGTTTCCGATCTGTCACCTTACGACGCGCTTGTGCGCTGTATGAACGATCCCGCCTCCATCCCGGCTTGGACGCCGCCAGCGGCCCAAACCGTAGGCAAGAATTCGGCATCGAGCGGCGGCGGAAAAAAACTTTGGCCCATTATAGCAGCCGCGGCCGCGGCGGGGGTAGCGGTAAGCGGGACTGTGTTATTGCTGTTTTTGAGATGACTTTTAACCATGCGGAAAACTATTTTAATATGCGCCGTAATTACCGCTTCCGCTTTTAGCGTTTGGAGCGGCGATAAACGCCAGGAGGATTATACCTGTTTTTTCGCGGGCGTAGCAATGCTAAGGGCAGAGCGCAATTTGAGAGCGGACAGCACGGCGGTCTTTTACAGGGAACTTTTGTCGGTGTGCGGCGTTACAACTGAGGGCGCGATTGAGTTTTTAGAGAAAAAGAAGAGTGACCCAAAAAGCTGGAGAGAATTTAATGAATCGATTCTTCTCACGATAAATGAGCAGTTTACTACGAAATAGGGGGATAGAATATGGGCGGCAGCCTTAAGGAGTTTACGGATCAAAATTTTTCACAGGAAGTGCTTTCGAGTACGCTGCCTGTGGTTGTAGATTTTTGGGCGCAGTGGTGCGGCCCATGCAAAATGCTTACTCCAATAATTGAGGAGTTATCCGTTGATTTGGAAGACCGCGTTGTAATAGGCAAACTTGACGTTGATTCAAATCCTAATACAGCTGCCAAATATGGGATAAACAGCATTCCGTCAATGCTTTTTTTTAAGAATGGCGCTATTATCGATCAGCACACAGGTCTTTTGGCCAAGGGGCCGCTTAAGGCAAAAATAGAGAGCGTATTTGGCTAAAAGAAAGGGGTGCGGGTAAACCGTACCCGTACACTTGTTATAATTATGAAAATACTTGCTTTAAATCCGCCGTTTCTGCCAAAATTCTCTCGGGAATCACGTTCCCCGGCAGTAACAAGGAGCGGAACGCTATACTATCCGATGTGGCTTTGCTACGCCGCGGGGTACCTCGAAAAGGCCGGGCACGACATAGAGCTTTTTGACGCTCCGGCGTCCGGGCTTTCTGTTGAGGAGATAACGGCGGCGCTCGGAGAGTTTGTTCCTGATATGATTGTGCTTGATACCTCAACCCCATCCATTTATAACGATGTAGAGGTTGGAGAAGCGCTCAAACGTGCTTACCCCGGTACATTTATTGTACTTGTGGGAGTTCATGTATCGGCTTTGCCGCTTGAAACTCTCTCGCTTTCGCCTCAAATAGATTCCGCTGCCTTTGGGGAGTATGATGAGACTCTCAAAGAACTCGCTTCTGTACTGACTGAAAGCGGCCGCGACGCTCAGGCGCTCTTAAAGGTGCGCGGACTTGCCTTTAGAGACAGTGAGGGAGCTGTTCATAAAAACGATTCCCGTCCATTTATGGAAAATCTTGACGATATCCCGTTTGTATCGCAAGTTTATCACAGACATCTTGACATAAAACCATATTTTTACGGCCACAGCCGCCATCCCATAGTAACGCTTGTTACAGGCAGGGGCTGTCCGTTTCGCTGTACATACTGTGTTGTACCGCAGACTTTGCAGGGGCACAAATACCGCAAGCGTTCTATTGAATCTATCGTACAGGAGTTTTTGTACATAAGGGACAATTTCCCCGATGTAAAAGAGATAATGATAGAAGACGACACGCTGACGGCAGACAAAAAGCGCTGCCGGGAACTCTCAGAGGCGCTTATAGCTACAGGCGGACACCGCATCCCCTGGTCTGCAAACTCAAGAGCGGATGTAGATTACGATACAATGTGTCTCATGCGTAAAGCGGGGTGCCGTCTTTTTTGCGTAGGATTTGAAAGCGGCGAGCAGTCTATACTTGATAACATAGAAAAATCCATAACTCTTGAAAAAATTTCTGATTTCACTCAAAACGCCCGCAAGGCCGGTATTTTGGTACACGGCTGTTTTATGGTAGGAAACCGCGGCGAAACAGGTGAAACGTTAGAAAAAACTTTGAAATTCGCAAAGGAAATCAATCCCGATACCGCTCAGTTTTACCCAATAATGGTATATCCCGGCACAAGCGACTACGAGTATTTTAAAGAGAAAGGGTGGATAGTTTCCGACGATTTTAGAAAATGGCTCACTTCAGACGGGCTGCACTCATCTGTGGTTTCAAACCCCTCTCTTACTTACGAAGAGCTTGTAAAGTTTTGCGACCGCGCAAGAAAAGAGTTCTATCTGCGGCCCGCGTACCTGTTTTCAAAACTCAAGCAAGTATTTGCCTATCCTCAAGAAGCTAAACGCATTATTAAGGCAGGGTTTACTTTTATAAAATATCTGCTTAAGCGGACAGATAAAACTTAAGGTACAGGCTATGATACTTTTTTTTAAGTTTTTATTTTGGTTCTCGCTTGCCGCCGTTATTTATTCATATTTTATATACCCTCTGTTTTTGTTTATTTTCGCGCGCCTCTTCGGCCGTCCTACAAATACCGGCACCGGTGATTATCTTCCTCAAATCGGGGTACTCGTCCCTGCGTATAATGAAGAAAAAGTAATACAGCGCAAGATTGAGAATATTTTATCGATGGATTACCCTGCCGGCAAACTCTCCGTATGGGTAGGTTCCGACTGCAGCGACGATAAAACAGACGAGATCGTGCGGGGGATAAATAACCCAAGGGTACACTTTTGGCGTTCGCCGAAACGCGGCGGCAAAACGGGCATAGTAAACGGCCTTGTCCCTCAAATTCAAAGTGAAATTATTTTGCTGACAGACGCTAATACCATGCACCACAAAGACTGTCTCAAGGAGATGGTGAAACATTTTATTGATCCAACCGTAGGCGGCGTAGCCGGGCACATTGAGCACAAAACCTCTGAAGCAAACGAAAATGCCGAAACTGTATACCGCAGTTTTGAATCAAGGCAAAAAGTTTTGGAAGGCAAACTCCACAGTACAATCTCGGCATTCGGCGGCTCTTACGCCATACGCAAAAGTCTATTTCAGCCTATTCCAAAAAACGCGTACTCAAATGATGACGTGTTAATCCCCATGAGTATCATACGTCAAGGGTATAGAATCATATACGAAATGGAAGCGGTTTCCGAAGAGGACATAACCGAAAAAGTAAAATCGGAATTTGACCGCCGTGTACGCATTGGCGCCGGCAATTTTCAGGCGTTTTTTTGGCTGTTTAATTTTTTTAATCCAATGTGGGGCTGGCCGTCGTTCTGTTATATCTCTCATAAGGTAACAAGATGGTTCTCACCGTTTTTTATACTTTTTTGCCTGATTTCATCTATTTTTGTAGTAGCGCTTGGGGGAGGACAGATATATAAATTTCTGCTCTCATGCGGAATAATATTTTCACTCTCAGGACTTCTATATCATCAGATTCCTTTAAGGATAAACCGTCACATATTTTATTTTTTCGCAATGAACCTTGCGCTTTTATTTGGAGCGGTGCGCTTTAGCAGCGGTATAAAATCCGCGGTTTGGAAACGCACCGAGCGTTAAGGCTGCAAGTCGCCGCTTGAACACACTCTGTTTCTTCCCATCTCTTTTGCTTTGTAAAGCGCCGCGTCCGCACAGGCGATAAAATCTTTCATGGATTCATTTTGAAGCGGTGTATGCGAATGCGCGCCAATGCTTACCGTTACCTGTACGGTTTTGCCATCGTCATAAGTAATAACCGTCTCTTCTACATTTTTGCGGATCTGTTCGGCAAGTTTTAAAACCCCTCTCATACTTGTATCAGGAAGCACTACAGAGAACTCCTCACCGCCGTAGCGGGCGAAAAAATCTCCGGAGCGTTTTACCACGCGGCCAAAAACCTTTGCCACCGTCTGCAAAACAAGATCCCCTAATTGATGGCCGTGCGTATCGTTAAACACTTTGAATTTGTCAACGTCAATCATCATAAACCCTAAAGGGATGCTGCTTCTTATCGCTCGTCCCCACTGCATATACATCTGTTTATCAAGACTGCGGCGGTTGGGGATTGCTGTGAGCTGATCGATTTCGCTTAAGCGTTCTATAATACGCAATTGATTGACAATTTGCAATTGATTTTTAACCCTCAGCTTAACAATTGCGCTGTTAAACGGTTTTGCTATATAATCCGCAGCGCCAAGATCAAGCCCCTTTTCCTCGTTATCTTCGCTGTTTAAACCTGTAATGAAAATAACGGGGGTGTTTTTCAACGCGCAATCAAGCTCTCTTATTTTTTGAAGCACTTCGTAGCCGTTCATATCCGGCATTATGATATCAAGCAAAATAAGGTCAGGATGGCACTCCTTTACCTTGTCAATTGCGCCTTGTCCGTTCTTCGCCATAAAAATATCGTAGTCATCGCGCAAAAGGTTATCAAGAACCATAAGGTTCATCTTCTCATCATCTACAAGAAGTATGTGGTTTTTTTCTTCTGCGGCAGTTGGTGTCGTTGTCAAATCCCCAATCCTTTCTTCATCTCTTCAATCATATTAAAGGCTGATTCAAACTCAAAATCTTCCATCAGTTCTATAAGTTTTTCACTTTGCGGAACGCCCTTAAGGGCGTCAATATAATCAAGACATTTTGAACTGCCGCCCTTAAGAAGCGGCTCTAATTTAGCGATAAGATCAATAGTCTCTCCAATACTTAGAAACTTAAAATACTTTTGCGGCGCAGCGGCTATTTCCTCTTTTTTAATCTGCTCTTCGAGTTCGCTTAAAACAGCGTCTAATTGATTTTTCAATTCATCCAAAATAATTTTTGTAGTCTCATTTTTCCCCTCACAAAGCGCCGCCTCAACATCTGCGGCAGCCTTTTGCAGAGACGTTTTGCCAATAAGTGCAGCGGTTCCTTTTAAAGTATGCGCCAAGCGGTGCGCGAGTTTAATATTATCGCGCTTAATCGCCTCTGCAATCTCTTCAAATTTTGTCCGGTTTCCTTTTACAAAACTTACAAGCAGCTGCTTATGCAGTTTATCACCGCTATTCACCTCTGTTTGCTGCAAAGCAGTATTTGCACTTGTTGACACAGGAACAATGTAACGCAGTAAACACTCCCACAGCTCCTGAGTTGTAAACGGTTTTCCTACACAGTCATTTATACCGCATTTTTTATAATTGTCTATATCGTTAGACATAATATTTGCCGTCATAGCGACTATAGGCGATTTCACTCCCATTTCACTTATTATCGCCGCGCTCTCAAGACCATCCATAACAGGCATGTGCATATCCATAAAGATAAGCGGGAACGGTTTTTCGCAATTGTCAAGACGCTGTTTTACTGTCTCCACCCCTATCTTGCCATTCTCGGCGATTACCGCGCGGAGATTGACTTTTAAAAGATGTTCGGTTATAACAGCCTGATTCATATCGTTGTCTTCACAGATAAGAATCTCTTCACCGTTAAATATCGGTTTTTGGCGGATATTTGCGCCGGTGTTAACCGATTCGTGCATAGGAACGGCGGTAGTTTTGAATGTTATATCAAAAGTAAATTTACTGCCTACATCAGGCACGCTTTCTACAGTGATCTTCCCGCCCATCATCTCAACGATATTTTTTGTTATTGGAAGTCCAAGCCCCGTTCCGCCGTACTGGCGCGTAGTACTGCTGTCGGCTTGAACAAAGGGGATAAAAATATCCTTTACCTTTTCAGAGGTCATGCCTATGCCGCTGTCTGTGATTCTAAAACGGATCGTGCAGGTATCGTGCGTCGTGTTTTCAATAACCGCCGAGAGTTTTACAGTGCCTATATTGGTGAATTTTACAGCGTTTGCAAGAATGTTAATGAGCGCCTGACGCAAACGCGTCGGATCGCCAATGAGGTTTTTGCTGATGAGAGGTTCCGCGTAAAAATGGAGCATTATATTTTTCTCAAGCGCTTTGGGGGTAATTATAGTTTGGCACTGCTCCAATACATCGTGCAGAGAAAAAGGGATCGCTTCAAGCTCTATTTTATCCGCCTCTATTTTCGAGATATCAAGAATATTGTTTATAATCTCCAAGAGCGCCTTTGCGCTGCGCGAGATCTTATCCAAAAACTCTCTTGTCTTCGGAGAAATATCGTCATCCATCGCAATTTCCGAAAAGCCAATGATACCATTCATGGGCGTGCGTATCTCATGGCTCATGTTGGCAAGAAACGCGGACTTCGTTTTCGACGCCGCTTTCGCGGCCTCAAGCGCGTTTGTAAGCGCCATCTGATTTTTAACGGTTATAGTCACATCATCTGTACTGCCGGCTATGCCTATCACGTTTCCGTGCGTGTCGGCTATGGGGGCTGTGCGGGATTTTAAGATTCGGTTTTCAATCTCATTAACCCACTCATGCGTCCCGTCAAGCAGATAATCGCCGGCATTGTTGATAACATCCAGGTAAACGTGCCTGCCGCGCAGAGACTCTATTGTCTCCCCAACTACAGACGAGGGCTCAAGCCCGATATCTTTTAAAAGCTGTCCCTCAAAAGTTGTTATAATGCCGCTGTTATCAATGCTCCAAATAATCCCTTTATATTTTTTGACAATAGCCTCAAGTTCAGCGGTACGCCGCGCCACTTGACTTTCGAGAAGTTTGCTCTGTTTATGCTTTTTGATAAGCATAATCAAGGTAAATAAAACCAATAATAAGAGTATTACCCCTATTATGAATATTTTAATCATCAATTATATTAAATCCTGATTTGTTTTGAAGATAGCGAAACCCGCACACCACAACTAACGATCTCTAATACCAACCATCACCGATACACACTCACGCTTGCCGTCAGACGCGGTGATCACGCCCCTGATCAAATAGGTACCCGCAGATACAGTACGGCCTCTTTGGTCGCGCAAATCCCATTGGCCGATGATTCGGCGGGAGGTGTCTTCGGCTGCGCTCAGACACCGGTTTTCGCTCATATAATCAATCTCTATCCTTATTATTCCAAAAATCTGCCGCAGTATATTTTAACTTTATTTATTATTTCAAGTAAATCAGGTATCAATCGCAGCGAATCATCAAACACCCCTTCACAATCATCGCTGTCGTAATTGTGAACAATTTCATTGCGTAAATCTTTTAATACGCGCAAGTCTTGCGCTGAGTCTACAAACCCTCTTTTTTCCGCGCGGTTCGTAACATCAATTGTGGTTCCAGGTTCGATATACTCCATAACGTCAATATAGCGCAGAACACTGTTCACTAAGATATCAACGCTTCTTCCGTACCTCGCCGTTAATGCTTCATAGTGTTCCCAGTATTCTTCATTTTTATGCCCGCGTTCGGAGCTTATCTTACTGCAAATATCATAAGAATACAAAAGGCGGTCAATGCTTTTGTTAAGATTTTCCAAATGCTTTTTAAGCATATTTTTATTGGGAGTTCTTCTATTCATCTAATCTCACTCCTTGCGATATCGCATCGGCGAAAAACGGGTCGGTCAAATCTTTCGAGACGACAATATCTATTTTTTGCAGTCCGATTTTCTCTTCTATCGCATATCTTATATAAAATTTTTGAATGCGGTTTATTTTATCGGAGAGAATCGCAATATCAATATCACCGCCTTTTTTGGTATTATCAGCCCGTGATCCGAAAAGCCATACTTTCGCCGTTTCATCGGCGTCTTTCACAGATTTTACTATCGCGTTTCTCTCGTGATTACTGATACGCATTGTTAATTATGCCTCCGTAATTCTATCACAAAATACTATATCCGCGTAAACAAAGCAGAGCGATATTGCTATTTATCCCTTAAAAAAACAGGTAAACGGATATTCCTGTTAACAAAACTGCCCCGCCTGCGATGTAAGCGGTATTTCTATTTTTCGCGGATTCATCCGCATCAATCGATACTAATAATCAACAATCAACAACAAAAACACTCTTTTATCCGGTTTGACAACCGCTCTGTTTATAATATTAACCATGAGAGAAAATAATATATTAGCACAATTTATAGGTGACATTTTTATCTGCAAGATTAAAAAGCGTTACCGTCTCCCAAAATGTAATTTAATTATAAGAAGGATAAAAGGGATAAAAATATGAAAATTGATCTCAGCAACAAAACAGTCCTGATAACAGGCGCCTCGGGAGAACTTGGCCGGGTGATAGCGCGTACGTGCGCGCAGTGCGGGGCAGATGCCGCGCTTCACTATCATAGAAATAAAGATTCCGCGTTCAAGCTCGCTTCACAGATACAGGCTATGGGCCGGCGGGCAGAAATTTTTCAGGCGGATATCACACAATCATCCGATATTGACGCGATGAAAGAGGCGGTCGTAAACACTCTCGGCGCTCCGCAAATTATCATAAATAATGCCGTGATACAATACTCGCCGTGGCAAAGCGTTCTTGAACAGAGTCTTGACGATTACGAAAGCCAGTTTAAATCGTGTGTGATGCACAATGTGTATATGATAAAAGCGTTTGTGCCCGATATGGTAAAAAGCAAATTCGGACGGGTGATATCAATCAATACCGAATGCTCCATGCAGATGCTTCCAAATCAATCCGCTTACGCTGCCGCTAAAAGAGGGATGGATGGACTTTTGAGAGTTTTAGCCCGCGAAGTTGGTCCTTTTGGGATCACTGTAAATCAAGTAGCGCCGGGCTGGACGATGTCTGAAAAGTTCAATGACAGTAAGCCTGAGGGTGCTGATACTTATGCGTCAACTGTTCCGATGCGGCGGATGGGGACTGATCAGGATATTGCGAATGCGGTAGCGTTTTTGGCTTCGGATCTTGCGGGTTTTATTACCGGGGCGTTTATTCCTGTTTGCGGCGGGAATGTTATGACCTGTATTTGAAATTATATGGTTTTAGAGCGGGTAAGCAGCAATATCAGGTGCGTACTCCCTATTTTTTTAAATTAAACAGATCGGATAATAATCATTCTATGAATACACTTCAAGCTGATGATACCCGTGAAATTTGCGATCTCCAAACTGCACGCGGCGAAAAATGTTCACAGTGGAATTTTAACTGCGAACCGCGCGCTCATCCTGTTTGCGTAAAAGTTTCCAATAATCTGCGTGTTACCGTTTTGTCACAGACTGTTTTGCGTATCGAATATAACGGCGCAAAAAAATTTGAAAACCGCCCCTCTCAGCAAATATGGTTTAGAAGCCGTCCGGCTGTAAAATTTACGGTGCGGTACGGTGAAAATAGATTAGAGATCATAACCGCCGCGCTGCATCTCGTTTGTGAAGATACCCTCTCGCCGTTAAGCGGTGATACGCTATACGTTGATCTGTTGAATGAAAATAAGAGATGGCGCTATGGTGATAAGGATGATCTGAATCTTGGCGGTACCTTGAGGACGCTTGACAAAGTCAATGGAGCGGTTCCGCTGCCTCCCGGACTTCTTTCAAAAAACGGGTGGGGAGTGCTTGATGATTCTCAAACATTAGTCTACGATGAAAACTTTTGGCCGGCTGCACGGGAAGCCGGCAGTTCAGATATATATTTTTTTGGATACGGCACAGATTACAAAAACTGTCTTAGAGAATTTTGCGCGCTAAGCGGTTCGATAGCTCTGCCGCCCCGCTTTACTTTTGGCAACTGGTGGAGCAGATACCGGGCATACAGTCAACAGGAACTCATTGAGCTTGTTGAGGATTTTGATCAACACCGTTTACCGCTCTCTGTCTGTGTTGCGGATATGGATTGGCATATTGTAGATAATCCTCACCACAAAGGCTGGACAGGCTATACATGGAACAGCAAATTATTCCCTGATCCTGAAAAGTTTTTTGAGTATCTTCACAACAAAGGAATCCGCTCCTGCCTGAATCTCCATCCGGCAGACGGAGTACATCCACACGAAGAACCTTACGCCGCTATAGCCGATCATATGGGTATTGATCCTCAAAGCGGAAAAGCTGTTGAGTTCGACGCGGGTGATTCAAAATTCATGAGCGCTTATTTTCAGCATCTGCACCATCCGCTTGAAAAGCAGGGAGTTGACTTTTGGTGGATAGACTGGCAGCAGGGATCTGATTCGTCAATTGAGGGACTTGATCCGCTCTATCAGCTAAATCATCTGCACACTTTGGATATGATGCGCAGCGGTAAACGCCCTCTTATCCTCTCCCGTTACTGCGGCTTTGGCGCTCATCGGTATCCGATAGGTTTTTCCGGCGACACTCATGTTACATGGGAGAGTTTGGCGTTTCAACCGGCGTTTACAGCGGCGGCGGCAAATGTTGGTTTCTGCTATTGGAGCCACGATATCGGCGGACATTATAAAGGTCAGGAAGACCCTGAGCTTTACTTGCGGTGGATTCAGTTCGGAGTGTTCAGCCCTGTCTTTCGTATCCACTGTTCAAATGATCCCAAACAGGACAGAAGACCGTTTGTTTATGACATGGATACCTTAAAGGAGATACGCGGCGCGATGCGCTTGCGTCACTCTCTTATCCCTTATATCTACTCATGCTGCCGTGTCACAGAAAAAGAATCTATACCTTTTATCAGAAGCATGTACATAGAACATTCTCAATCGCAGGAGGCATACGAATACAGCGGGCAATACTACTTTGGAACCTCTCTTATAGCCGCGCCCTTTACATCGCCTGTTTGTCCGCAGACCAAATTGTCAACTCACAATGTATGGCTGCCAAACGGGGGCTGGTACAATTTCTTTACAGGGGAATATGTAAAGGGCGGACAAACAGTAGAAATCAGCGGCGGGCTTGATATAATTCCAGTATACGCAAAGGCCGGCGCAATCGTAGTTTGCGCCGCGCCGGAGTGTTTGGAAGCTGATAAAAGTCCTCACTCATTTACCGCCAAAATCTTTGCCGGAGAGAGCAGCGAATTTGTTCTTTATGAGGACGACGGTCAAACATTGAATTATAAGAACGGAAGTTTTTGCGAGACAGTTATCAGACAAAAATGGGATACCGTCAATCTTGAAATAAATGTTGAGGCAATTAAGGGAGAGAGTTCTCATATTCCTAAAAAACGCACGTGGACATTTGAAGTTTTTGGTATAACGGACGAGTGCGAAATAAACGTGCTGTCAGATGGTAAGCCGTTTGATTCGCGCAATATTTACGACCGCGCAAAACAGTGTATGAAGATCACAATGAGTACAACTGACATCAAAGAGAAAATAACGGTAGAGTTTAAGACTGCTCAGCCCACACTCTTAAGTAAACGTAATTATCTTAGCACGTTTTCAAGGAGAACAGTGAAAAGCTATACTGAGTAACGGCATAACTTTACACTGCGCCGCACGCAGCTGCATGCAGGTCCGTGAGGTTGCTTAGCGGCATAGTGTAAAATTGTACCGTACATCGGTCGAGTTTCGATCAAAATCTGAAATACGGTGAAAAATCAAAAAAACAGGGAAAGAGTTCACCGCTAAATTTATATTATGTATTATGAAAAAGTTACAGCTTATCATGGACGCTCACTCCCTCGACCTCGCCTTAACGCGCATGGCGCATCAGATTTTGGAGCATAATACCGGTTTTGACAATATTTGCATAGTCGGGATGCAGACACGGGGTGTGTTTTTGGCTAAACGGCTCGCGCAGAAAATCGGCGGATTAGAAAATGTAACGCTTGACTGCGGTATACTTGACGTGACTCTTTATCGTGATGATTACCGCACCGCTTTCGCGCAGCCCGCTGTGCGAACTACGGATATTCCATTCAATATCAGCAAAAAAGACGTTATCCTCGTTGACGATGTGCTTTTTACCGGACGTTCGGTGCGCGCGGCGCTTGACGCGCTTATGGATATGGGGCGGCCCCGTACTATACAGCTTGCGGTGCTTATTGACAGGGGGCACAGGGAGCTTCCGATAAGAGCGGATTATGTTGGAAAAAAGATTACGACTCTTGCTAAACAGGAAGTCGCTTTAAAAGTTAGTGAAAAAGACGGCGAAGATTCTCTTTGGTTAACAGAACTTGAGGAGGGTGATTAAAAAATATGGCGCTTCAGATACAGCACCTTCTTGGATTAGAGGGCGTATCCCGTGAAGATATTAATCTGATTCTTGACACAGCGGATAATTTCTACGGGGTTCTCCAGCGGGACATAAAAGTTGTTCCCACTCTCAGAGGTAAAACAATTGTCAATCTATTCTACGAAAACAGCACCCGCACCCGTATCTCCTTTGAATTAGCCGAAAAACGACTGTCAGCAAATCCTCTTAATTTCGCGGCATCCACAAGCTCAGTAAACAAGGGCGAAACCCTTAGAGACACAATTCAAAATATCGAGGCGATGAAAATTGACATGGTGGTCGTGCGGCACAGTGCGGCAGGTGTACCGTACTTTTTGACAAAATGTACAGACGCGGTGATTGTAAACGCAGGGGATGGATTCCACGAGCATCCGACTCAGGCGCTTTTGGATATGATGACTATCCGGCAGAAATTTGGAAAACTTGAGGGGCTTAAGGTCGCCATAATCGGTGATATTTTTCATAGCCGCGTAGCGCGTTCGAACGCTTGGGGGATGAAGACAATGGGGATGGACGTTGTGCTGTGCGGTCCGCCCACGCTTCTGCCCCAGCACGCTCATACCGCAAGCCTTGGTGTGCCCGTGACTGATAACTTGGACGAAGCGCTTGACGGAGCGGATGTTGTCATGCTTTTAAGGATTCAGCTTGAGCGTCAGTCAAGCGCGGTTTTTCCTTCTAATCGGGAATATCGCGACAGATACGGGGTTGATCTTGACCGGCTTTCAAAACTTAAAGAAAACGTGGTGATAATGCACCCGGGGCCTATAAACCGCGGTGTCGAACTTGCCTCAAATGTGGCGGACTCAAAGAACGCGGTGATATTGGATCAAGTGACAAACGGTGTCGCGGTGAGAATGGCGGTTCTTTATCTTTTGGGCGGAGGGGAATAAATAAGATGGTCAACAGAAAAAATGGTTGTGTAGAATATCCTGTCAATAGCGACGCTGCCGCGAAACCGCTTGTTATTGTTGGCGGCCGAGTGATCGACCCGTCAGCGGGTGTTGACGGAACATATAATGTCATCGTTGAAAATGGGGTGATAAAAGCGGTTTGCGCCGATATCCCGCCGCAATATAATGACGCCGAAAAGATAGACGCCAACGGGATGTGGGTTGTGCCGGGTCTTGTTGACATGCACGTACATTTGCGCGAGCCGGGCCGCGAGGATAAGGAGACAATCGCCACAGGAACTCAAGCCGCGGCTGCGGGCGGATTTACAGCGGTGGCGTGTATGCCAAATACAAATCCTGTGCTTGACGAAGAGGCAAAAATCCGCTATGTCATACAGCGCGGCGAGGGGTGTCCGTGCCGGATATATCCTGTTGGCGCGATAACAAAAGCGCTTGAGGGAGAAGAGCTTGCTCCGATGGGTGAGATGGTGAAGACAGGCGCGAAAGCGGTTTCTGATGATGGAAAGCCGGTCGCCAAATCAAACGTAATGCGCAACGCGCTTAATTACTCAAAGTCATTTAATATCCCCGTGATATGCCACAGCGAGGAGCCGACGCTCAGCGCCAAGGGGCACATGAATGAGGGACTTGTGTCTACAAGGCTTGGTGTGAGAGGGATCCCTGTTATTGCTGAGGATATCGCCGTATCACGTGATCTTTTGCTGGCTGAATACACAGGCGCGCGAGTTCACATTGCCCACGTGTCAACTGCCGGGTCGGTGCGTCTTATCCGTGAAGCGAAATCGCGCGGGGTGAAAGTTACGGCGGAGACGTGTCCTCATTATTTTGTGTTGACTGATGAAGATATAGGGATGTATGATACAAATAAAAAAATGAATCCTCCATTGCGCACCGCTGTAGACAGGGACGCGATAATAGCGGGTCTTGCGGATGGGACAATCGACACAATCGCAAGCGACCACGCTCCGCACGTATCAGAAGAAAAAGACGTGGAGTTTGACGCCGCGATGTTTGGAGTAGTCGGCCTTGAAACATCCCTTGGAGCAGTCCTCACATATCTTGTACATAAAGGAGTTATCACACCTGCGCAGATGGTAGAGAGAATGAGCGTAGCGCCAAATCAAATTTTGGGTCTTAACGGCGGAACGCTCAAAGCTGGTTCTGTTGCCGATATCACAATAGTCAACCCGTCAATAAAATGGACAGTTGACGCAGAAGCATTTTTCTCAAAATCAAGAAACAGCGCGTTTTTAGGTATGGAGCTTACGGGGGTTGCCGCTTATACGGTTCTTGGCGGGAAGATTGTGTATCGCGGTAAGTGCTGATAATTATCAGCACTTAACATAAATATCATCGTAAATCCGCTTCATATCCCCAAGCACCAATTTAGGATTTTCACTCTGAGTAAACTGCCGGACCATGCAGAAATTTTGCGCTCCCGATTCCAAAACAGACGCGAGATTCGACAGGTCTATTCCGCCTATGCAAACCGCGGGGACTGTTGATATGGATAACATCTCTTTCATTCCATCAAGTCCAATGGCAGGGTCTGCAATCTGTTTAGTAGGCGTAGCCCATACAGGGCCTACCCCAATATAATCAGGCTTCTCGTCACACGCGTTTTTTGTCTGCTGAGGATTATGTGTTGATATACCGATGATCATATCATCACCAACAATCTCTCTTACTTGCTGATACGGCATATCACTCTGCCCAATATGCACTCCGTCAGCCATAACCTCTTTAGCTATGTGCGGATTATCATTTACGATGAACAATGTATTACTGCCCTCGGTGATCTTCCGCATCCGCAAAGCAGTATCAACAATCTGTTTTTCAGACACATTTTTCATTCTAAGCTGAACAAAAGGTATCTCTTCATCAACAAGCAGTTCTGTGAGATATTCATATCCTTTTATCGGATCTGTCAACACGGAATAAAATCCAAATCGTGAAAGGAATACTCTTTTCATCCTTATTGTCCTTGTCGTCATTATAAACTAACCCCGGCTAACTTCAACAATTCAAGCCCCGAAGCCTCTTTTGCCCTTACCGCATTCAGTCCCTTAAGCTCAAGAATTATAATCTCATTGATAAGCCAGCAATCAAGATTCACGCGCGGACACCCTACGACAATCTCTTTACCGTGACCGATAGATGCGTGCATGTGGAGTTTCGTCTCACCGGCTTCATTCTTAAAAAGCGTCCCGATCCCGGCGATCTCTCTCGCTCCATCAAAGCGTTCGACTATTGGCCGCAGCGGTCTTTCATCCTGATCAACAGGCCCGACAACGACAGCTCCATTTTTAACAGCGCCGATTACGAATACAACACCTGCTTCAATTTTTTCGGTCTCAGAAACGCACTCTATACTCTTATAGACGGGATCATTTTCATGAAGCCTCAAACAAATACACTTGCCGACTGTGCCTGTAGTATATTCCATCTTTCAACACTCCTTTCTAATTGTGATCAACATTCGCTAAAAAAGGTAAATTAACATGTTTAAAAGAAAGCGGACAAAACCTTGGTTTATGCGTACCTTAGTCAACCTCTTTGCAATTTCGCTTATCTACCGGCTTGCCCGCAAGTTTTTGTCTTTGGCGGATAAGCAGGGTGTCAGCAAAGAGAAAATACAAAAAGGCAATGTATGAATATACACAATAAACATTCTGTGCCGTACGCATGAGAGAAAAATGTATCGCACAGCTATTAAAGCGTTAATAGAGTGGAAATTTAGCGTAATTAAAAAGCCGCTCATATTTCTTGGAGCAAGACAGGTTGGAAAAACCTGGCTTCTTAAGGAGTTCGGGCGAACAGAATTTCGTCAAATGCTGTATATCAATTTTGAGGAAAAGGACGCCCCAAGAGAAATTTTTCATGAAAATTTCAACCTAAAACAGCTGTTCGCACCTCTTTATCAAACTACCGCAAAGAGGAGTGGATGACAAATGTACCATTGTATGTTATTGATAAATTTATTCAACAAATAGAATAAGAAAGGGGTGACTCCTGAAGCGTCCCGATCCCATGATACCTCCCCTACACTCTACAAAGAGACCCATGTACTCACGCACACGAATTTAAAACTCGCAAAATAATGTGTATTTTTGGGCAGAAAAAACTGCTTGACATGTACTATTATGCTATATATAATTTAAACCAAATTAAAGAACTATACTGGTACATGGCACGTGCCGTTATGCAGTATAAATGGAGCTCAGATGATCAGACCTCGTATATGTACAATTTTGACACAAGCGGTAAAAAGCCATCTAGCAGTTATATGTGCCGGAGCGGGCAGCGGTAAAACACGCGCCGTTTCCGATTTTCTGCAAGAACAAAATATCACCGCCCTGTGGATACAGTTAAGCGAACGCGACAATAAATGGCCGTGTTTTTGGGATAACTTTACAAATGCGATAAAACAGTCAAATAAACCTCTTGCAGAAGAACTAATTGCATTCGGATTTCCCGATACTAAAGACAGGCAGAATCAAATTATAGATATGATACATAAAAAAGCGGAAAGCCGGCCGGATATAGCCGTTTTAGACGATATTCATCTCATTGAAGACTCTGCCGTACTTGAATTGTTAGAACGCATGATGATGCATAAATTGTTATTGAACATACCGGTTATTATGATTTGCCGCGATTATCCGAAAATTGATATTAATAGCTTAAGAATAAGGGGAGATATTCCCGACATTACCGAAAAAGAGCTGAACTTTACGGAATATGAATTGAGCCGGTATATAGCCGAACAAAAGATCTCTATTGACAGGCAGTCTGTTTATGAAATAATTCAGGATACAAGCGGCTGGGCCTTTTCCATAAATCTTATAGTGCGGTCGCTGCGTAATTCTCCCTGTTATTCGGGTTATGTCCGTAACTCAATGAAGCGCAATATATTTGAATTAATGGAAAAAGAGGTATGGAGGAAACTTTCGGAAAGTCTTAAGCGTTTTTTGCTGTGCCTCTCCATGATTGACCATATGTCAATAGAGCTGGTTTCACTTATATCTGAGGAAAATGAAACTCTGCTGAGTGAACTCAGGCGGCAGAACGCTTATATCCGCTATGACTGTTATACCGGAGCTTATCTGATTCATCACCTGTTTCTTGATTTCCTCCGCACGAAACATGATACAATCACAGACGGCGAAAAATATAAAACATATAAATTGGCTGCCGGCTGGTGCCGCGAAAACGGGTTTATTGCTGACGCGCTCACTTATTATGAAAAAATAGGGGAATACGAATCTATCGTATCCATATTGCTTAAACTCACTATGGTAATGCCGTTTGATATCGCGCGGTGCGCAATAGGGATATTTGAACGCGCCCCTGCCGGAACCGTTGACAGGGTAAAGTTTTTCGCCTCAATGCACCTCATAGTTATTGTGCATCTCGGCAGAGTTAAGGACTTTCTTGAGTTGGCCGAACTCTATGAGCGTAAATTCCTTGCGCTTCCGCAGGACAACGCGCTGCGAAACAGTGAGCTGTGCGGTATATACCTTTGCAAGGGTATGGTGCAGTCGGTATTTTTCTTAGACGACAATTGCGATTTTAACGTTTACTATAACAAGATGTATGAGTACATGCCGGAAGACTTCAAGGAGTTGTTTTTTTCAATTGACTTTCCGCACGGCCCCTGGGTCAGCATGGCTTATTCATCTAAAAAAGGCTCCCCGCAAAAATTTATGGAAGCTATGATGTGTGCTGAAAAAAGCTCGGCGCGCTGTACCGGCGGCATAACGGCGGGAGCAGACGAATTAGTTCAGGGCGAATTGCATTTTTATCAGGGCAATATAAGAGCCGCGGAGCCTTTCGTTATCCGCGCGATAGAGAGCGCCGAAAAGGGAATGGCTTATGACACTTTGCACAGGGCACTGTTTTATATGATGAGAATTGCCGTTTTCGCGGGAAACCGTGAAAAGCTTGAAAAAGCGGTAGGCGGCATGGAAATTCTGCTTAATCAGAAAAAATATTTGCAGCGTTTTACAACGCTTGACATCTCTTTCGGCTGGTATCACTATATCTTCCGCAGGCCGGAAATGTTTCCTCAATGGTTAAGGGAGGCGTTTTCTCCATACGTCACCGCAAGCTCTATTGAAAATTTTGGAAATCAAATAAAAGCGCGTTATTGCTACCTTACAAAGAATTATCAGCCCTTATTGATGTACATTGATCAAATGAAACAGCGTGAATCCATACTGTTCGGGCGGGTGGAGATGCTCGCGCTTGAAGCGTGCGTACATTATCAAATGAACAATAAACCGGCCGCTTTTGACGCGCTGCAAAACGCTTATGAAAACGGTTGCCCTAACGATATTATAATGCCGTTTATTGAACTTGGCAGAGATATGAGGACTCTTGCGAATTCGGCTTTAAATGCGTCCTGCAAGATACCGTCTAAATGGCTGGAAAACATCAGCTGTAAAGCGTCCTTTTACGCCAAGCAGCAGTCATTATTGATTGCCGGCAATAAACATACAGATGGAATTACCGCTTTATCACCCAAAGAGAGTGAAATTCTGTATCATTTACATAATGGATTTTCTAGAATGGAAGTTGCAAACAAGCTTGAGGTGTCTGTACAAAGGGTAAACTCCGCGGTTGATAAAGTTTACAAGAAGTTAAACGTCAATAATATTGCCGGCGCCGTACGCATCGCAATAGAGCGCAAGCTGATTTAGGCTGAGCTCCCGTGCTCGCCGATTTTTCAAATCCTTGTTGATTTTTGCATGAGATTTGATTATACTTTAGATGCTAATGCTAAAAACAACCAAGCTGTCTGATTCTCTATCGCAGATCACTTTCCCCCAGGTTTCGCGCTACCGCGAATTGAGCCCTAAAAACGCTCTTTTTAAAGGGATGGCGGGTTCAAGCGACGCTTTTTTAGCCGTTGATCTATATCGCCGTGCTGAATCCACCGTATTAGTGCTTGTTGAAAACAGCAAGCGCGCGGAGATGCTCTGCGATGAGTGCAGGGCTATTCTTGGGGATGATGAAGCGGCGGCGCATCTCCCCTCGCGTGATGCTGTCCCCTACAACATGAAATCTCCCTTCGGCCCAAATGTAGAAGCGCGTTTCGGCGTACTCTCAGGACTTCTCGGCGGAAAACGTCAGCTTATAATAGCCCCTTATACTGTGCTTCTGCAAAGACTTACACCCGGACGCGCGCTGTTTAACTCAATTATCCATCTTGAAGCCGGCGATGAAGCGCCGATTGAAAAACTTGCGCAGTGGCTCACAGACAGCGGGTTTATGCGGGAAAATCAAACTACCAATCTTGGCGCGTTCTCTATACGGGGCGGGATTTTAGACGTATACCCTTTTTTGGCGGAAAATCCGTATCGCATTGAATTTTGGGGAGATACGGTAGATTCTATCCGCAGTTTTGATGTTTTCAATCAAAAGAGTTTAAATACACATAAGTCTATAGAAATCATGCCGATGCGTGAGTTTTGCTTTTCTGATGAACAAATTGAGCTTGCGCTTGAAAATATGGCGAATTACTGCAAAAAAAACAGTATCGACACAAATTCCGTACACAAACTCGAACATCAGTGGAAAACAGTTGGCGATTTAGAGGGTATCGAGTGGTTTTTACACTGGTTTGACGTCGAAACGACCTCAATTTTGGACTACCTTCCCTCAAATACTACCATTATTTGGGACGATATGGTACCTGTCGAACGACGGTTAGATGAAGCTCGGCAAAATTACAGCCGCCACCTTGAACGGGTTCCCGAACTCTTCGCGCCTCTTGTTTCTCCGCCGGATATGCTCCTTTTTAGAGATCATCAAATAACAGAAGAGTTATCTTTCTACAATAATATTTATATAGAAACTCTTGATTTTCCCGAAGATACAGAAACATTTTCTGTTTCATTTGCGCCTCAGCCACCCCTGCAAAAAGAGGTGGATTCTATCGTTCAGAATCTAAGCACTCATAATGAGGATGGATTTCGCTGTATTATTGTGTCCCCAAATATAGGTCATGTTGAGCGGATGAATGAGCTTCTTGGAGACGCCGCGCCTTTTGTAGAGATTTATACCGGCACGCTTCACCATGGTTTTATCTGTAATGATCTAAAACTCTTAATTTACACCGAAGAGCAGCTTTTTGACCGCGTTTACCGTCCCGTAAAAACCCGTAAGCAAAAATCCGGCATTCCGCTCACCGGTTTTGATCAACTTGCGCCCCAAGACACCATCGTACATGAAGATCACGGGATCGGTAAATTTATAGGCATTGAGCGCATTACAACCGGCGATACCGTTTCAGACTGCATGGTCATCATCTACGCCGATCACGCGAAAGTTTACGTTCCCGTTGAAGATTTTTACAAGGTGCAAAAATACGTAGGCAAGGAGGGAGTTGCGCCGCCGCTCTCAAAACTCGGGACAGCTTCTTGGGATAAATTAAAGACGCGTACAAGAGAGAGTCTGCGCGAAATGGCGCAGGAGCTCATTGAGCTTTACGCGCGGCGTCAGCATTTGGAAGGGATTAAATTCGCACTCGACAACGTTTGGCAAAAAGAGTTTGAAGACTCTTTTATCTACGAAGAGACGCCCGATCAGCTGCTTGCAATTAAAGATGTGAAAAGCGACATGGAATCTATCAAACCGATGGATCGATTAGTTTGCGGCGATGTTGGTTTTGGCAAAACGGAAGTAGCAATGCGCGCCGCTTTTAAGGCGGTAATGTCGGGGTATCAAGTAGCGATTCTCGCGCCGACAACAATTCTTGCCGCTCAGCATTTTTCTACTTTTTGTGAACGCATGGCAAATTTTCCCGTACGTATAGGCGCCATGAGCCGCTTTCAAAAAGCCAAAGAGCAAAAAATTACTTTGGAGAAACTTGCCGGCGGTGATATTGATATCTTAATCGGTACCCACAGAATTTTAAGCGCCGATATAAAATTTAAAAATCTGGGACTTTTAATTATTGACGAAGAGCAGCGTTTTGGAGTCAAACATAAAGAAGCATTGAAGCACTTACGATCCCAAGTTGACGTACTGTCGATGACTGCAACGCCTATTCCGCGAACTTTACATATGTCACTAATCGGCGCCCGCGATTTGTCAACCATAAACACACCTCCAAGAAACCGTCTGCCTATTGAAACAAGGGTCGCCGAATACCATGACGAACTTGTAAAAAATGCAATCGAAAATGAACTTGAGCGGGGCGGACAAGTCTATTTTGTAAATAACCGCATCAAAAATATTCCTCAGCTTCAAGATAAATTGGAAACCCTTGTCCCAAAAGGCAAATCCATAAGCGCCCACGGGCAGATGAACGAAGACGAGCTTGAGCTCATAATGAAAGAGTTCATAGCCGGACGCTACGACATACTGCTTTCAACGGTCATCATCGAAAACGGACTTGATATCCCAAACGTCAACACAATAATAGTGAACCGCGCAGACACGTTAGGTTTATCTCAGCTCTATCAGCTAAGAGGCCGTGTAGGGCGCTCATCTGAACAGGCTTACGCCTATTTCCTCACCCCGCCGTTTAAACAGGTCAGCGAAGACTCCTTAAAACGGCTAAAGGCGCTTGAACAGTATACAGACCTTGGCAGCGGTTTCCAAATAGCAATGCGTGATCTTGAAATTCGCGGAGCGGGCAACATCCTCGGCAACCGTCAGCACGGATTTATCGCGGCGGTAGGCTTTGATCTTTATTGTAAACTTTTACAGGAAGCGGTTGACGAATTAAAGGGCGGTATCGAAAGCGTTCAAAAAGTGCCGGAAACACGCCTTGAAATCTCCCTGCAAGCCTATATCCCAACAGATTATATCGCAGATGGAACTACGCGAATCTCTATCTATCAGGAGATCTCCTCACTAAAATCAGCAGACGAACTTGCGGAAACTGAGCGCAGTCTGTCCGACCGCTTCGGCCCGCTGCCGGAAAGCACAAAAGCGCTTATCCTGCTCATGAAAGTAAAAATTTTAGGACAGCTTTCAGGCTGCGCAAGAGTTGCCATTAGTAAAGACGGCGCTCTAAGTCTCTATATTGACGGTGATCAGGAGTCCGCAAAAGAGCGTATCAGGCGCATCTTTGAAAATACGCAATATCAATTTGAAGTATTATATGATGTTCAGGTGCAGCTGCGTACAAATCTCATATCAGAAGCTGTGCGGGAGCGAGCGCTTGAAGCGGCGGCGATATTGGAGAAAGCGGCCTTGTATCAATCATAAGATAACCTGATTGTCTATTTCTGCTATTTATTAATTTACATTTACAGCTGTTTTCTCCGCGAGGAGAGATTTTCGAGCTTAACACAAACTTTACACATATTTAACATTTTATTTGCAAATGCCGCATCAATACTATATATTAAAAATATCAAGGCAATCAGTCACCCCGCTAAAATTAATCAAAAATCCTTACTTGCAAGGGATATATTATGAAAGTATTGAAATCAGCTTTTATGTTTGTTGTCTGCTCTGTTTTTGCTGTATCTGCGCAAATACCAACCATTAGGATTACTACCCAAAATAATCAAGCGGTTGATCAAACGTGTACCGGGATGCAATTTATGGGGATGTGTATGGGAACCACGTCTAACAACTACGTTCGTATCACGAATTTTCAGATAACAGATCCCGGCAACTCCCGTAATAATTTAACAATAAGCAACCTGCAAGATTCTGTTCGTGTACGCGGAAACTCTACTGCCGGCGCGAATAAGAAACCTTACAGGCTTAAGTTTCAAAACAGGCAAAGCCTCTTTGGCTTGGAATCTGCCAGAAGCTGGGTTTTGCTCGCCGACTACTATGACTATACTCTTTCGCTCAACGCAATGGCTCTTGAACTCGGCAAACGGCTGGGACTCGAATTCACAAATTCATGGAGACATGTAGACGTATACATAAACAACACATATATGGGAATTTATCTGTTTACGGAGCAAGTACAGGTTAATCCCGGGCGTGTGGATGTAGACAAAAATGCGGGATGGCTTGTTGAATTTGATTATCACACTCCCGAATCGCACCATATTACATTCACTACGACCGGAGGCAATATTAGCATGCCTGCGCGCGTAAGAGATCCTGAGGTTGAGAACAACTTCAATATCAGTAATCCGCTTGTCAGTTTTGTTCAGACTCAGGTAAACGCGCTGTTCACAGCTATGGCAGACAGCAGATTTCCGGAAAATGGATACCGCGATTTGATAGACCTTGAAAGCTGGGCAAAATACGTGCTGATTCAGCAGCTTATTGATAACTTTGACTTCAACAGCAAGGTACAAAGGTCAGAGCAGTTTGGGCAGCCAGGCTCAAACTACGCGTATAAGGATGCCGGCAGAAGAATTCATGCCGGGCCTCTTTGGGATTTTGATCTCGCCGCGGGATTGGTTGATCCGGGTTCGGGCGGTCCTATGAGTAATACTTGGCCGAGACATTATGTAACTTATCAGGAACCCATAAGACCCAGGCACCCGTTTTACCAACGGCTTTGGGAAGACCCTGTATTTTTGGCCAAATTCAAAAAAAATTGGGACAGACATCAGCTTACCTTTAATGCCATGCCCGCCTTTTTGGACTCCATAGCAAATACATTGTCAAGCAGAGTTCAGGCTAATTTTGCCGCCTATACCGGCGGTCCCAACGAGGTTCGTGCCCGTCCCAACAGCGAGCAGACATACAGGGCTCATGTTAACGATCTTAAAACTTGGTGGGGACAGCGCATGACGTTCTTTGGTCAGCAGATAAACGCAATGAACATCGACACAACAAGAGACATAAACCAAAACCCAACCTCCATAGCTTACGCCGCCCAGCCGGTAAAACCCGGTAAAAGCCTGGCCGCAGTTAAAAACGGCTTCAAGATAAACGCGTCAAACAGCGCGTCAATAAAAGTCATCAACCTCAACGGCAGTGTAGTCCGCAAACAAAATTTTACAAGAGGAAACCATACGATAACTCTTGAAAATCTGCCGAAAGGAATGTACGTTGTAAATATTACCGTTGACAATAAAAAACAGGTTTTACGCGTTCCGGTGCGGTGATACTGCTCAAAATAAAAAGGGCATCCGCATTATTTACGGTTGCCCATTACAATTACTTCTATACCGAATTCACGGCATGCGTTTAACAAAAACTGCTACTCTGCAGCGCTTTCATTCTGACCATAGTCAAGCTCTTCTTCCATAATGATCAGATCTACTCTGCGGTTCTTTGCACGGCCCTCAGGTGTGGAGTTATCGGCAACCGGCTTATCGAAAGCGCTGCCGATCGCAGTCATACGTTCAGCGCCCACCCCATTTGCACCCAAAAAGTTCATCACGTTCGTGGCGCGGTCTTCGGATAGTTTCTGATTGAGTTCCCGTGAACCAACGTTGTCGGTATGACCCTCAACCAAGATATTAGGCTCCTTGTAAACCATAAGGATACCCGCAATTCGTGCCAGATTGGTCTGCAAATTCGCAGTCAGGTTCGCTCTGCCGGTTTCAAAAAGAATGTCGGACATGGAGATGATCGTACCGCGGGCATCTCTGCTTACGTTGATCAGATCGCTCTGAAGCTCTCTGAGACGTTTCTGCGCGTCTTCCATCACCTGCCTTAAACGTTCGCGTTCTGCGGCGAGATTGGCCTGAGCGGCGTCAAGGTCGGCTTGTGTGGCTTGGAGATCGGCCTGAAGATCCGCGGCTTGGCGGCTTGTTGCCTCAAGGTCGCTCTGCAGACCCGCGGCCTTGCCTCTTGTCGCTTCAAGTTCCTGCGACAACCGATACGCGCGTCCGCCCTCTATACGGCTGATCGCTTCATGCAGACCATGCAGCACGGTAAGCAGAGAGTCACGCTCCGCGGCTTTTTTACGCGCCTTAACAAGATTCATCTCACGCTCAAACTGCAGCAACACCGCGGCAACGTGCGCGGAGCAAGCGGAGAATGCGAGTGCGGCCTCTTTAGTACCCGGATTGGGCTGTGCAATAAAGATTGCCGATTTAATCCGCCCCTTGGCTTCAGCGTACATCGGAGTAGCCGACGCGACGCCCTCTTTTTTCAGTAATTCGAACTCTTCGTCTAATTTCTTCTCAAGCTCTTTAAGATCGTTGACTTTTTTGTTTACTTTGCCTTTGCTGGATGCGCTTCGGCCTTCCGATTGATTAAGGTCAACGCGTGTTGGGGCTCTGCCGCTGGCGCCGATTCTCTCATGCGCCGCGGCCATACCGGATACGCACAGAAGAGCTGTCAATGCGGTTGCGATAATTCTGTTCATATTACTGTCCTCCCGCACTGGTGTTTATCCCTGAAAAAATATCCTGATACCTGTTCACCTGTTCCTTGCTTGCTCTAAGCGCCGCTTCGGCCCGCTTAAGAGCGTTAGCGCTCTCCTCAACGGATTGGCGCGCCAGCGCAACTCTGTACCACGCGGAGGCTTGATCGGCAAGTTCTGCAGATTCCTGTTGTGATTTGGTTGTTTTCGCCCGAGCTAAGAAACCGTCGGCGCGTTTGATCTCTTCACCTTGAAGATTCTTCGCTGCGGCTTCCGCTTGAAGCTGTTCGGCCTCCGATACCGTCCGCACCTGAATGTGGCGGAAGGAGGAGCCGCATGAAACAGCGAATACGAAGCACAGCGCACAAAGCGCCGGCAGCGTAAACATACGTTTTGGCATTTAAAACCCCTTTGTTGAAAATTGAAAAACTACTATACTGAATCACGGCATAAATTGGCGCTGCGCCGCTAAGCAGCCTCACGGCTCTACGTGCAGTTGCGTGCGGTGCAGTGTCAATTTATGCCGCGCACCAATATATAATTATGATATATAGATACGGGTGTTGTCAACAGTATTTTTTTGCGGCGCGGCCGCTTATGTTTTTTGCTGAACCTGTTTTGAAAAAAATCGCGGAGTTGAGCTCCGTAAAAAAGAATTTTATGGAAAAATTTAAGTATTTAATATAAAATATATAGATATCTTTCCAAAAACTCGCAAAAACAAAACAGCTTTGATGTTTTAAAAGCAAACTTTAATAAAAAATATGAAAAGGACGGGAAGCACCAATGCAAAACAAAAAAACACCTCCATTGATTTACAATCTCTTTCCGCGTCTCTTTAAGACAATTGACGATTGGAGCAAACACCTTGACTCAATCGCTAAAATGAAGTTTAATTCCGTATTTGTAAACCCATTCCACGAGGTTGGGGGTTCGGAGAGTTTGTACGCCGTTAAAGATTATTACAAACTTAACACACAGTTTCTGCCAGCCGGTGCAAAGAGTGACGACTTTACACCTCTTAAAAACTTTGTAAGCGAGTGCAAAAGCCGTAATATCGAAATCTATATGGACTTGGTGATAAATCACACCGCCAATGAGTGCGGCCTGATTAAAAAACACCCAAAATGGTACAAGCGCGATGGAAACGGACAGATCGTACACCCCTTTGCAATCGACCCCGCTAATCCATCAAACGTAACGGTGTGGGGCGACCTTTCCGAAATTGAGTTCGAGCACAACAGCGATTTTGAGGGGATGAAAAAATATTGGGACGATATGATCGCGTTCTATCAGGAGATGGGAATAAACGGCTTTCGCTGTGACGCGGCGTATAAAATTCCAAAAATGATGTGGGCTCCTCTCATCGAAAATGCCCGCAAACGTAAACCGTGCGCGATATTTATAGCCGAGAGTCTTGGCTGCACCGTTGAACAAACAATAGACCTCAACGGCGCGGGTTTTGACTATCTGTGCAACTCAAGCAAATGGTGGAACTTTGAAGGCCCCTGGTGCCTTGATCAGCACAGCAGCTTCCGCCACATCGCCCCATCCATCTCATTTCCCGAATCGCACGATACAACACGGCTCGCCGCGGATCAGCCCGGAACTATTGAGATGCAGAAGAACCGTTACTTGTTGTCGGCCATCTTTTCAAAAGGACTTTTGATGCCCGTGGGATACGAGCACGGCGCGACCAAGCAGGTAAATGTTGTAACCACCCGCCCCTCAGACATGGCCGCTCCGCGCTGGGATTTAAGCGCGTGGATAGCCCATGTAAACGGTTTAAAGCTCGGCTCAAAAACACTTTGCGACGAGGGTCAGTGGAGCGCCATGAGCGGATACGACTGGGATCTTCTATTCCTTGAAAAAAGAAGCGATGACAATTCGGAACGCGTGGGCGTGCTCATCAACAAAGACTGGCACAACAAACGCACAGTGTACAGAGACGAAATTCCTTCTAATTTCGCAAACTTTAAGCGCATACACAAACTTTTCGATGAAAAAGCTGTACCTGTCGAAAACAAAGGCGACATTGTATTAGAGCAGTCGGAAATTGTCTTGTTTACAAATTGATTTTTCCCGCGCCCCTTTAGGGGAGCGAAGAGTGTAGCGGTGGGTTTTAACCCATCGCGGTTTGTTTTGTGACAAACCCATAACAAAAATTGGAGATAACAAAATGACCACAACAAGAATGCGCGGATTAAATTTTGGCGGCTGGCTAAGCCAGATAGACGCAATAGAGGAGAAAGACCCGGAAAGGTTTCCCGGAATAGACATCCACATGGAAACCTTTATAGGTAACGGCGATTTTGCAAATGTAAAAAAGTGGGGATTTGACCATGTACGTATTCCGGTAGATTCTTATCTGTTTTTTGATGATGATGAGAAACCTTTAGAGAACAGAATCAAGAATCTTGATAGAGCGGTACAATTGTCAAAAGATAACGGCCTTAAACTTATGATTGACCTTCACGAATGCCCGGGCCATGATTTTGCGGACAGTACGAAAAGTCCGGTTCAAAAACTTTTTGCTGATGAAACGTACATCAACAAAGCGAAAAAAATATGGGCTTACATCGCGGAACGCTACGGTAATGAAAGCCACGTACTCTTTGAATCACTCAATGAGCCTGTAGCGCCGACCGCTGAGATTTGGAACAAGGTAAAAGATCAACTATGCGCTGAAATTCGCAAATTTGCTCCTAAGTCAACCATTGTAACAGGTTCCAATATGTGGAACTGGCCAAGCACTTTTAATGATCTTACGCCGTTTGAGGATGATAACGTAATTTACAGCGTACACTTTTACGAGCCGCTTCTCTTCACTCATCAATTCGCCCCGTGGATGATTAACGAACCGGAAATACAGATTGCGCGGACTTACCCATCTGATTACGGGCCGGGTTTCACCCGTAAGTATGGCCTTGTGCTTTCAAAAGGCAAGTGGGATAGAAACCGTTTCATGGAAGAGATGGAACCTGTCAACGCGTTTAGAAAAAAGTATAACGCCGCGATAATATGCAATGAGTTCGGCGTGTACACTCCGGTGGAGCTTAACGCTCAGCTCGCGTGGTATAACGATCTGCTTTCTGTATTAAAAGAGATGGAAATAGGGTTTTCATACTGGAATTATAAAAATTTGGATTTCGGGATAATCTCTACCGGGGAAAAACTTCACGAGAAACTGCCTCAGTATAATAATCCTGAGAGAATAAATAATCCGGTGCTTGAGGTGTTAAGGAAGTATTAGACTAAGGAGAATTGAGAAGCGGGCAGGTGGACAAAATTGTTTTTACAAATGAAGAGTACGATGAATCTGTTTGTGAATCTTCTTGTACAAGTGAATACGGAGTATTAATACCAAATTTTATGATATATGATATTATATCAAAATGTGTCGATGATGCTTTACAAAGGACTATAACCAAAGTCGGTACTAAAGCATCAGCTAAAGCTACAACAGCAGTGGGTGGAGCAAAAGGAATTGGAAAAATAATACCGATAATTGGTCACATGATCGGTTTTGGTGTTACAATATCGGCAGAGGCTATCGTCGCAAAATTTGCCGAAAAATCTTGGATAGAGAAGTTTAATAATCAATTAGACGAAATGGCAGAAAATACAAAAAATAGCTTGGAAGAAGCGTTCAAAGATTATGCTAAACTAAGACAAGAACATTATTATACCGTAATTAGTGAAGGCGGATGCTTCCGTATTTTCTGAAAAACAATGATAAATAAACTATTTCAACTTAGGGGACGCTGTTACTCTTATTTCCTATCTTACCAAATCAATGTTCTCCTTGCTTCTCCCAAAAGTAATTTGTGAAGCGTCTGTGATTATCAGAACTGATAAACATCTTTCCTATGGCCAACCTTGACCACAAGCACAATTAACTTAGCGTCATGTATTTCATATACAATACGGAAATCGCCAGATCTGACACGGTACAAGCTGTTTGTACCTTTAAGTTTTTTACAACCGGCAGGGCGCGGGTTCGCTGATAATCCGTTTATGTATCCAGATATTTGCTTGGCAATTAGTTTTGGAAGTTTTCGCAGTACTTTCAACGCACTTCCTTTAATAGTAACAGTATAGACAGAGGGCATTAAAAGCCGAATTCTCCTTTGACATCATCCCATTTGATTACCTTATCTTTGCCTGATTTAATTTCTTCGCGTGCTTTAAGAGCGTCTTTAATATCTTCTTCATCCTCCATGCGTTCCAATATGTGCTCCAAAAGCTCGTATTTCTTCACAGAGATTATAACAGCTACGTCCTTTCCGTGCCGCTGGAGCGCAATACTGTCACCGGAGTATGCAACGCGGTTGAGAGTCTCAGATATTTCGTTCTTAAATTCGCTGACAGGGATGTGGTAATTCATAGAAATCTCCTTGAAAAAGACCCATTATACGAAATATAACTAAATTACGAATTATTCGCAATAGTTATTTTTTTAAATACGCAAAAAATATGCACAGCAAATATTAAATTTGGGGATGGAGTTGCGTTTTTTCCCTAACTCCCAAGCCTCAACCCCGCCAACCGCAACCCCAATTTCCCACAATATTAAGAGCCTCTTTCATCAAGCTCATCAAGCTGTTTCACCCCGTTAGAATTGATTATCGCGGCGAGCTGAATTCTTGCAATGCGGTTAAGTTCCGCTACCCTTTCTCTCGGCGGCAATCTTTTACTGATGTAAAGGGCGTTAATATTTTCAAGGTTGGCAAGTACGAGCAGTTGCTCTATTGTTGCGTAATCGCGCATATTTCCGTCTTTTTCCGAATTTGCTGTTCGCCATTCGGCGGCAGTCATACCAAAAAGGGCGGTGTTTAATAAATCGGCTTCGTCTGCGTATACGAAAGATTTTTGCCGTGCTGTTAGTTCCGGCGGTACTAAATGGTCGCGTACAGCGTCGGTGTGTATTCTGTAATTCACCTTTGCAAGTATCCGTTTAACATTCCAATCTAATGAAATGCGGCTGTTTTCATCAGATTTCAGGCGTTGATAGTCTTTTATTATGTACAGTTCGAATTCAGCGGAAATCCAAGAGGCGAATTTGAAGGCGATGTCCTTGTGGGCGAAAGTTACGGCGTATCTGCCTTGTTTCGAAATCATACCTATAGCGTTAACGCTCTCAATCCATTTTCGCGGCGTAAGTACAAAAGCGTTACGTCCGGCTTCTCGGTCAATTACCTCGAATTCGAGGTAATTGAAATTTGGGTTGTTAATACGTTCCCATAGACCAATAAATTCAACGGTACTGCGGTTTCTCATCCAATTTTGGATGACATCACTTGGAAATTCCAGATTTTTATATCGCGCAATATCGGTAAGACTGATAAAGTCATCATCTCTGCCTTGCGATAATACGGCAATTTCTGTACCTTGTGCAATAATTTTTCCCTTAAAAGCTCTGTCTGCCATAATATGATCTCCCTATTGTTTAATAAACAACATTTAAAATGCCGGATTATGCTGTGAGATTTTTGAAATTGGGAACTTAGAAAGATAAGACTGCCGAGATATAGAATAGAAAAATACAAGAATTCGTACTTAAAGGCAAAATTTTTTTTGTTCCTTAAATTTTGGACTTTACAAAATCAAAGTTGAAAGAATTAGGATACGAATATACACCGGAACAGACAAGCTAATTTCTATCAGGATTTTAAACTTTTAAACTTTGGGGACAGAGTTGCATTTATTCCCTAATCCTCAGCCCTCAACCCCAAAACCGCAATTCCAATCTATATCATGATTTTCAGTCATGCCAGTCAAATTTCGTATGAATTTTTCAAAAAGTTTACTTTTTAATGACATAATACGTATTTTACAGTAAGAATTATGAAACGAAAATCACGATACATAATTGACGTAATCCGTATAAATTTGTATGATATAATTATTCTCAAAAATTGACCGACAGTATATGATTTCAGCAACAGAAAATTTTCGTCAGCCGCAAAAATGCCAATCACAGGAACCAAGAACGGTTATTAACCGTGTTATAGTTACCGAAGAGGAATTGAAAAATTACCTTGATAATCTGCGCAAAAAACAGATTAAAAAGATTGCGCTTGATATGGAAGGTGATCAAGGTTCGTTTCGTTACAAGTATTCTATCTCTATATTTCAGTGCTTTGACGGAGAAGAGTCGGTAATTATTGATGTATTGCGAATGGGTAATAATCCTGTACTCAGAGAGTTTCTTACTTGTGCGGACATAACGAAGATCATGTTCTCTTTTAGCAACGATGTCTTCATGGCGCAAAATGTACTTGGCTGTACTATTGCCCCTGTGAATGATATCGCGGCAGCGCAAAAACTTTTGGGACTGCCGATAAATATCGCAAACTATCTTAATATTGATAAAAACAAAAAAGACTCTTTCCAAAGAGCAAACTGGCTTATCCGCCCAATAAAACCCGAGCTTATGGAATACGCAATAAATGACGTTTTAAAATTGCTTGAGATCGAGCAAAAGTTTGCGGATGAGCTTGTTGAAAGAAAACTTTATACAACATACATTAACTCAACAATAAGCGTAAGCGAGCGAAATTTTGTTATAAATCAGCACTGTCAATATCAAGTCAGATATCCGGGCTATATGCGGATGAGTTATGAGAAGCGGCTTAAATCAGCAACCGTGTGGATTTTTAGAGAACTGCTCGGGGAAAAGTTAAACTGTCCGGTTGGATATATTTTGTCAAAGAGCGCTCTTAAAAACATTATTAACAGCAGTAAAGATTTGGTATCTGCGATTGAAATTGAGATAAATCGGGGCAGAAAAGTTCACAAACGGATAAGCCGTCAAGCAATTCAGGCGCTGTATGATAAGGCGGTGCAATCACCGCATCTTCCATTACCTCCGCCTAAAAGAAAAAAACGTAAACACAGTTCAGCATTACAACCGGCAGCCTAAAAAATTTTATGGATATTGTCAATCATCCAACTAACAGCATCGCCGCGCCGTTAAAAGTCTGCCATTTTATCACATACTATCTGCCCGTTACTCAAAACTGGATTTATAATCAGCTTATATATAACAAAGAATGTACATCTACTGTTTTATGTCAACGAATGATTAGTCCTGAAAAATTTCCTTTTAGTGAAGTATATCCGATCTGTACTTCTACCGGACTGCGCTCTGTTCCCGCCCGCTTTTTTCACAAACTTTTTGAGCAGTACCCGGCAAAACCGCATTCTACTGTCATCGAACAAGTTAAACCAAACATTCTTCACGGACATTTTTTATTAGAATCATGGCGTAATTATCATCTTATAAAACGCAGTAAAATTCCGCTTGTAACTACCTGCTATGGTCAGGATGTGACGAGTCTTTTGCGTAAACCGTTTTGGGCAAGCCGCAGCAGAAAAGTTTTTGACATTGGAGCAGCTTTCATTGTTGAGGGCGAGCACATGGGGCGCTGTTTAGAGGAGCGCGGGTGCAGCCGTGAAAAAATTAATGTTATTAAACTTGGGATTGACATAAGCAAAATCGGTATAAATCCGCCTAAACCGGAAAATTCACCTGTAAAAATTTTATTTACAGGTCTTGGCCGTGAAAAAAAAGGCGCTGTCTACGCTGTGAAAGCATTCATAAAAGCTGTTAACGATTGTTCTGTTGATCTTGAGCTTCATCTGCTTGGCGACGGAATTTACCGCAAGTCAATGGAAAATATCCTTAGACAAGCGGGTGTTATGGAAAAAGCTGTATTTCATGGAATGAAACCTGTTTCGCAATACCTTGATCTGCTTAAAACGATAGATATAGTTCTCGCGCCAAGCATCCACGCAAAAGACGGAGATACTGAAGGCGGCGCTCCGGTTGTAGTAATTGAGGCGCTGTGCGCCGGAATTCCGGTTGTCGGTACTCTTCACTGCGATATCCCAAATATAGTATCTCATGAGCATTCAGGTCTGCTCTGCGCAGAAAAAGATGTTGACGCATTAGCAAAAAATCTCTGTACGCTCGCTCAAAATCCAACTATGCGAAAAGAGATGGGAATGCACGGAGCAGAGTATGCGCGCAGGGAGCATGATATTGAAAAGCAGGTGAAGAAGATAACAGGTGTCTACAAATCGAGGTGAAGTAACACCGCTGCTCTGAATTAAATTATATTATGAGTCTGTCAAAAACACGCAATATTACTAAAAATGACCATTAAAAGGATAATCTTATGAGAGCTTCCGGTATTTTTCTCCACCCCACTTCACTTCCATCCCCTTACGGAATAGGGGATCTGAGCGAATCCGCTTTGGCATGGATAGATCTGTTGTCTTCAAACCAGCAGCTGTTCTGGCAGTTTTGTCCGCTTGGCCCTACAGGGTATGGAGATTCTCCCTATCAGACATTCTGCTCCTTTGCCGGTAATACTCTTCTTGTTTCACCCGATGAACTTGTAAAGGATGGCCTGCTTTCAAAAGCCGATTTGAAATCCTATCCAAAATTGTCAGATGAACATGTGGAGTTTGGGCCTGTTATCACCGAGAAAGAAAAACTATTGCGCAAAGCGTTTGGTAAGTTTACAGATACGAATGATTTTATTGACTTTTGCAATAAAGAAAACTGGTGGCTTGCGGATTACGCTCTTTTCAGAGTTATAAAAAAGCTCCATAAGGAGCGCCCTTGGTGGGAGTGGGAGAGCGCTTATAAACTTAGAGATGCCGTTGCGCTTGAATCGGTGATTAGTGAGCATGGACAGGAACTGCGTTATCAAAAATTTATCCAGTATCTGTTCTTTAAGCAGTGGGGAAAAGTACGCGCTTACGCAAAGCAGAAAAATGTGTTGATAATTGGTGATATCCCTTTTTATACAGCGTATGACAGCTCTGATACTTGGGCGCAGCCTTCGGAATTCTTATTTGACACAGAGGCAAGGCCGATAAGCGTTGCCGGCGTTCCGCCGGATTACTTCAGCGAGACCGGCCAGCTGTGGGGCAATCCTCTTTACAGATGGGATACAATGCGCGAGAACGGCTACGCGTGGTGGAGAGGCCGCATTCAAAAAACATTGGAGCTTGTTGATTATATCCGCATAGACCACTTCAGAGCGTTTGATTCTTATTGGGCCGTTCCCGCGGCAAGCGCTACCGCCATCAACGGAGAGTGGAGAAAGGGGCCGGGGCTTCACTTTTTTCAAACGATAAAAGAGGCTCTTGGCGAGCTGCCTTTTATAGCGGAAGATTTGGGCGACATCACCCCCGATGTAACAAAACTGCGCGAAGATATAAACGCACCCGGAATGAAAATTCTTCAATTCGCGTTTGACGCAAATCCGGCTAACCCCTATCTTCCCTATAACATTACAAAAGACAGCGTGACCTATACGGGCACTCATGATAATGACACTTCGCAAAGCTGGTTCTCCCTTTTGTCAGAACCATACAAAAAGTTAATCTGTGATTACTTAAACTGCACAGAGAAAAATTTTGCGGATGCGTTCCTGCGCTGTGCGCTTGGAAGCGCCTCATGGCTTTGTATTATACCGATGCAGGATATACTTGGTCTTGGAACGGGTCATCGCATGAACATTCCGGGAGTGATGTGGGGCAACTGGCAGTGGCGGTTGACAAAAGCTATGCCAGCGAAAAAGAAGATGGAGCGGTTTGCGGAGTTGACAAAGATATATGGGAGAGCGCCGGGGTCGGGTCATTGTTTATAAAAAGTCTGTCCGGAGCCAATTTCTTGATCCCTTCACGCATTATACGTTGGTTGTCCGCTCAAGACAGCTTGTAGTCCGCCCTTGCGGGCGGCATGCACGTACTGCTCAAAGACAGATTCCCATAAAGAAAGGTGTTCGTCAAGAAATTTGGTATACATCCGGACAGATGCTTTAATAATCAATATAGTATATGCTGGATGTGAATAACAAGGACAAGGGCTGAGGTTTTTTAATTGACACGCTGTCAAATCATTTTACGCCACAGAATTTTCCGATAATAATGAATCCCCTTTTGTGGTGGAAACGTGATTGTACGCCTTAACTGCTTTTTTCATAATCTCACCCCCCGACTTTTTCACATTTATTCGGCATAATAGCCCCTAACATCTTGAAATATCATAAGATACAAGCTAATTTGTAAATTTAAAACGGTTATGATACAGGGCTATATTTTCTTTAAAATCTGAT
>Ga0123353_10000370_pt1 | contig 55114 bp, 58 predicted proteins | sample TergutLab28metaG_3_FD_92763 | JGI IMG/M metagenome (GOLD analysis project Ga0123353, IMG submission 92763) | Labiotermes labralis P3 segment gut microbial communities from Petit-Saut dam, French Guiana - Lab288 P3 | ecosystem: Host-associated > Arthropoda: Insects > Digestive system > Gut ... | reverse complement strand
TCTGGGATTGATACTTTTGGGGCAAATGATATTTGCCCCTACGGGTATGGCGCGGACTTTGCATATAGGCAACCAATCGGTTCCATTGACCTCGGATAAGAGAAGTTCGCCGGCGCTTGCGGTACGTATGCCGGAAAACGACGTATGGTATGGAAATCTGGTCGCGGGTACCGCGCCCGGGCGGCTGACCATCCGGATGCCGGACAATCAGGTCTACAGCCTGACCGAACCGCTTGTACACGGCAAGTTCCAAGTGACACTGAACAATATGCCCGTGAATTCGCAGTTCAGTTTTCAGATATCCGCCGCAGGTAATTTTGAAATAGACTGGGGTCTTGGCACCGCGCCACAGATTATAAACAAGACCAACACTACGCTTACGACATACACATCGCCCGCGTCGCCAAGATACAGCGGCGGACCGTATACCGTAACTATAAGGGGCCGGGCGACGAGTTATAATGCCGATATAATGACGGCGGCGATATCTTTTTTAAACTCTGTGAATCGGGGCAGAATTGTCGGTATTGCCGGCGACCTGGGCAGCATATTTCCCATACTGAACGCTACTAATACCGGTAGCCCGCGGTTTGTTTGGACATTCCAACAGTTGGACGGTTGGGCCGGCCCGATACCACCGAATCTGTTTGCCGGACTGCAAGGCCCACCGGCAGCAAATATGTTCAGGGGCACATTTCATGCGAATGGTATCTTGTCCGGCCCGATACCCGAAAACCTGTTCGCTGGAATCCAAGGGCCGCCCGCACCACAAATGTTCATGAGCACATTCAATGGCGCACCCGCACTGACAGGACAAATACCACCGAATTTGTTTGCTGGAATCCAAGGCCCGCCGGCTTTTGATATGTTTTCTCATACATTTAATTTGTGTCGTGGTCTGACCGGCTCTATACCCGAAAACCTGTTCGCTGGAATCCAGGGACCACCGCGGAGCAACATGTTCGCAAATACGTTCAATGGTGCGTCCGGCCTGACCGGGGAAATCCCAGGCAATCTTTTTGCCGGAATCCAAGGTCCTGCGGCAAACGATATGTTTGTTGGGACATTCAATGGTGCAACCGGTTTGACTGGTATAGGCACAGGCTTGTTCGACGGGATATCTGGTACAGCTCAAAGCAGTATGTTTGTCAGCACGTTCCGAGGCGCTGCCGGGTTGCGAGGACCGGCGGCCCAGTTTACCAACGGACAGCTTTTGCATCAAAGATGGCCGTCCGCCACGACTGCCCATGTCGGCGGCGCTTTTGCCGGCGCAACGGGTTTGAATAATTTCAACAGCATCCCCGCGGCGTGGCGGTAATAATTCTTATGTGTTTTGACAAAAATCGACGTTTGTTACGATTTGTTATATTTCTTGACATCGTGCGCCGGAAAGTTGTAGTATGGGAAAGTTGCCCTCTGGTGAACATAGCGGCAAAAAGCAAATAACAGTCAAAGTTCATAGCCAGAACACGGGCTTTGACGCAACAAAGGAAAACAAAATGACAACTTTCGAACAAGTCCAGGACGTAATTGCTGAGAAATTAGGCATAGAAAAGGCAAAAATTACGGAAAGCGCGTCCTTCGTGAACGATTTGGGCGCAGACTCGCTGGACGTGGTTGAATTCGTTATGGAAATCGAAGCGAAGTTCGGCATCACAATCCCTGATGAACAAGCCGGTAAGCTTGTGACCGTCGGCGATGCTGTGAAATATATCGAAACGCATGCGAAACCCGTTGCTGCGTAATAATAGATAGAAAGAGATTATTTATGAATTAAACCCAGCCAAAGGTCTTGTACTTGCGGCTGGGTTTTATGTAACCGCACCATATATATAAAGGAGTATATCATGAAACGCAGAGTCGTAATCACAGGAATGGGCATAGTCGCGCCGAACGGCGTCGGCATTGAAAATGTCTGGAAATCATTATTGGCGGGAGAATCCAAAATCAAAAAATTAGAAGGCGAACAATGGACCGACATTCCGTGTCAAATCGCGGGCGTCGCCGATTACAGCGCCGATGAAATTGTAAGTCCAAAGGAACAGGGACGTATGGACCGCTTCATAGTTCACGCGCTTGTCGCGGCGGACGAAGCGATTAAGGATTCCGGATTGGATTTGGAATCCATAGACAAGGAACGCGTGGGCGTAAGCATAGGCTCCGGCGTCGGCGGAAGCTCTTCAATGGACGAATCGTCAAGGGACTTTGTCGCAAAAGGCGCGCGCAGCATAAGCCCGTTCTTCGCGCTTAAAGTCATACCGAACATGCCGTCCGGCCATGTGTCCATGAAATACGGATTCAAGGGACCGAACATGGCAATCGCAACCGCATGCGCGACCGGCGCCCATTCCATCGGCGATTCGGCGCGCATGATACAATACGGCGACGCGGATATCATGGTCTGCGGCGGGGCCGAGGCGGGCGTGCATCCTCTTGGCATGGCGGGATTCGCCGCGATGCGCGCGATGTCGACGCGCAACGACGACCCGGCCGGCGCGATGCGCCCGTGGGACAAATCGCGCGACGGATTCGTGATGGGCGAAGGTTCGGGTATACTTGTCTTGGAAGAATACGAACATGCGAAAGCGCGCGGTGCGAAAATTTACGCCGAAGTCGTTGGTTTCGGAATGTCGGCCGACGCGCATCATATCACGGCGCCGGCGCCGGGGGGTGAGGGCGGATACCGTTCGATGAAGCTTGCGTTAAAAGACGCGGGGCTTGAACCCGCCGCGGTTGACTATATAAACGCGCACGGAACATCGACGCCGCTTGGCGACGTTGGCGAATTGGAAGCGGTCAAAACTTTGTTCGGCACGGGCGGATGGTCTATGTCCGCGACGAAATCCATGACCGGGCACCTGCTTGGCGCGGCCGGCGCCATCGAAGCCATTTTCTGCGTGCTTGCCATCCGCGACCAGATTGTTCCGCCGACAATAAATCTTCATGATGTTGAAGAGGACGCCGCGGGCTGTGATTTGGTTCCCAATAAGGCGAAAGAACGCAAAGTCGACGTCGCGCTGTCGAATTCGTTTGGGTTTGGCGGCACGAACGCAACCGTCGTTATAAAGAAGATATAGTGGCTTGTGCTGGCGGTTGGTGACTTGTCATTATATCACCGGTCGCAGGCACGAATCACCAATCACCAAAAACGGGCGGCGCCCGTTTTTTGATTGTAATCCTTTTCCTAACTTGTTAAGGTGCCGTTCATGAAAAGCAAAAATCAAAACACAAAAATGCAACTTTCTATTTACGGGCACCGCGCGTGGCTTGTCATATTCGCCGTCTGGGTTGTCGTCGGCGTGACGTTCGGCGCGTGGCATTACGGATTCCGGTCCGTGGTCCGCGAAGACGTGTCGTTCATAATCGCAGACGGCGCATCCGTAACGTCCGTCGCGCGAAGACTTAAAGAACAGGGATTGATTACAAGCAAAGACGGATTCAAAATTACCGTGCGGCTTATATCCGGAAATATAAAGCGCGGACTGTACGATATCCCAAAGGGCACAAGCGTCTACGGCATCGCCCGCATGATGGCGCGCGGCGACATAGCGACAACGACGGTCATGATTCCCGAAGGTCTTACGGTAAAACAGATTGTCGCGATACTTGACCGGAATCCGCACCTTACCGGTTCTGCGTGCCTTGGTGCGAATAATACGTGTCCCGCGAACGGGTCGCTTTTTCCCGATACATACAGGGTTGCAAAAGGCACAAGCCGCGCGGCGGTTATCGAATTAATGCGCCTTCGCAAATCCGATATAAGGCACCAGTTTGAAAGAAGAGGCGAGGCGGTGTTCCCCCGGCCGTTGCAAACCTGGGACGAGGTTATAGTTCTCGCCTCCATTGTTCAGAAAGAAACGCCGAAAAGACACGAAATGCCAAAGGTTGCGGGTGTATTCCTTAACCGGCTTAACCGCAACATGCGGCTTCAAGCGGACCCGACGGTCGTGTTTGCGGTGACAGGCGGGCTTGGCGATATGCAGGGCCGGCCATTGGTGCGCACGCATCTGCAGCGGCCGCATCCGTATAATACTTATCTGAATCACGGTCTTCCGCCCGGCGCGATTGCAAACGTCGGCCGCGCCGCTATCCAGGCGGTGCTTAATCCCGCGGATACCGAATATTTGTTTTTTGTCGCGGATGGAACCGGCGGACATATATTTTCAAGAACGTATCAGGAACACCGCGTGAACCACGAAGCGTGGAGGGAGATACGAAGCGGGAGAAGATAAAAAACGGCGCGTTGCGCCGTTTTTGGTGGCTGATAATTAGTGCCGGTGGCCGGTAGGATGAATTTATTGGAAAAATTTCCAAAACAGGCAAACCACAAGCCACCATCCACGTTTTGTTATAATCCGTTATAATATATTGATAGACCCTGAAAATATTTCTTGACTCTTTTGAACTGTATGATTAGAATCGCGACATCGACACGATAGTGTGTTGGAAATAAGGAGAAAAACTCATGAAAAAAATACTCTTAACATCCGCGCTTGTCTTGGGCGTAACAGCTTCCGCAAACGCGAATCTTTACGTTGGCGGCGGCTTCGGCTTTGGCGGAAGTGCTGATGACGGAATTATCCGTGGTAACGTCGGTTGGGCGTTCGGAAACGGATTCCGTTTGGAAGCCAATGTGTTTCAATACAACCCGGACTCGAACGTGAACGCTAACAACAATGTTGATGTGGACGTTACGTTGCAGGGTGGCGAATTCTATGGTTCCGTCAACGAAATCGTAAGTTCCTTTGGTATTTGGGAAGTAAGAGCTCTGTATGACATCAAACAACTGGAATGGAGAGGATTCACACCGTCCGTCGGTCTTGGATTGTCCCATTTCAGCTTTGACTTTCAACGCAACGCAGGACCAGGCAGCCAGTCGATTACACGATTGACCATGGACGGCTCGTTCATCCTTGGCGTTTCGTATGCTCTTACAGACCGTTTGAACCTTGACCTTGAATACAACCGTGTTTGGGAAATGTATGTTGGAAAAATGGGCTGGAGCACAAGCTCGGACGCACGTAAATCCGATTTCGAAGGTACAAACCTGTTCAAACTTGGTGTGAGATACACATTCTAAGTTATTTGAGCCAAGATAAAATCCCCCGCCAACCGGCGGGGGATTTTTTCGCATTTTTTCTTGACTTTTCTCCGTCTTGCCCTTATAGTATGCGGGCTTTTCGCGATGCTGGCGAAAGGCAATTATGTACAGAAATCTGTCCAAAATCAACGGTTTATAATCATGGCCAACTTTGCGATGAAATAAACCGGGCGGATTTATTGCACAAAAAAGCAATTAAAAAACAAAGAGTTATCTGATGCCAACAGTAAACCAACTGATTCGGAAACCGCGCAAGAAGATTGCGAATCGTTCCAAGTCGCCGGATATGAAGGGAAATCCTCAAAAGCGCGGCGTTTGCACGCGCGTTTACACGACCACCCCGAAAAAACCTAATTCGGCCCAACGTAAAGTCGCCCGTGTCAAATTGGCAAACGGACGCGAAGTCACCGCATATATTCCGGGCGAAGGCCACAACCTTCAAGAACACAGCGTCGTCATGATACGCGGCGGGAAAGTGCGCGACTTGCCGGGTGTCAAATATCACATCATCCGCGGCGTCTTGGATACCCAGGGCGTGGCCGCAAGAAAACAAAGCCGTTCGCTGTATGGCGCAAAGGCGAAGAAAGCCTGACAGGGCACTGGGCACTAGGCACTAGGCACTAGTAGTCCGGGTTAAAATAAAACAGCCTAGCCGCACTGAAGTTTTATAAAGGTTTATAAAATAAAGTGAGTAACCAGTGCCTAGTGCCCAGTGCCTAGTGCCTACGAGTGAAACGAGTAAAAAATGTCACGCAGAAAGCAAGCCACAAAACGCGAAATACTTCCAGATTCCAAATACAACAATCTGGTCGTTGCGAAATTGATTAACGTCATCATGTGGGACGGTAAAAAAGAAGTCGCCGAAAACATCGTGTACGGCGCGCTTGAAAGATTGAAAAAAGTTGCGAAAGATGGCAACGAATTGGTCGCGTTCCTTGACGCGGTCGACGCGCTTAAACCGTCTGTCGAAGTCAAAGGCCGCCGCGTCGGCGGCGCGACATACCAGGTTCCGGTCGAAGTCCGCAAAGAACGGCAACAGACCCTTGCGCTGCGCTGGCTTGTCCAATTCGCGCGCAAACGCGGCGAACGTTCGATGGAAGAACGTTTGTTCGGCGAACTTCGCGACGCGCTTGCCGGTTCCGGAAACGCGTTCAAGAAAAAGACAGACACACATAAAATGGCAGACGCGAACAAGGCGTTCGCGCATTTCAGATGGTAAAATAATTCGTGTTGGTGTTGGTGCTGATGGCTGGTAGATAGCCACGAGTCACCGGCACGAGTCACCAGCACGGCGAGAGAAACGAGCAAAAAAATGGCACTTGGAAAAACCGCACCTTTGAAAGATTACCGCAATATCGGCATCATGGCCCACATTGACGCCGGCAAGACGACTACGTCGGAACGCATCTTGTTCCGTACCGGAAAAATTCACAAAACCGGCGAAGTGCACGACGGCGGCGCCACCATGGACTGGATGGCACAGGAACAGGAACGCGGAATCACCATCACATCCGCCGCGACCACATGCTTTTGGCGCGACCATCGCATCAATCTTATCGACACTCCGGGTCACGTGGACTTTACAATCGAAGTGGAACGGTCGCTTCGCGTGCTTGACGGCGCGGTCGCGGTATTCGAATCCGTATCGGGTGTTCAGCCGCAGACGGAAACAGTATGGCGCCAGGCAAATCGTTATAACGTTCCGCGCATTTGCTTTATCAATAAAATGGACAGAATCGGCGGCGATTTCTTCCGCTGTATCGACATGATACGCGAACGCCTTGGCGCAAATCCCGTCGTCATCAATTTTCCCATCGGCGCCGAATCCGATTTCTGCGGCGTTGTCGATGTCGTTGAAATGCGCGCGCTTGTATGGGAAGACGATTCCGGCAAAGATTACGCCATCAAAGAAATTCCGGCCGACTTGAAAGCAAAGGCCGACGAACTTCACGAAAAGCTTATTGAAGAGGTCGTGACGCTTGACGACGCGGTTATGGAAGCATATATGGAAGGAACCAAACCCGACGTCGCCACAATCAAAAGACTTCTTCGCAAGGGAACAATCGCTCAGAATTTCAATCCTATCCTGTGCGGAACTTCATTCAAGAACAAGGGCGTCGAACCCCTGCTTGACGCGGTTGTCGATTATCTTCCGTCGCCGCTTGACATTGGAACAATCACCGGCGTGAAAATGGACGGCGAAACCGAAGAAGACAGAAAACCGGACGCGAAAGAACCGTTCAGCGCGCTTGCATTCAAAATCGCAAACGACCCGTATGTCGGAAACATCATGTTCATCCGCATATTCTCCGGAACGCTTTCCGCCGGCTCGTACGTATTCAATTCATCCAAAGACAAACGCGAACGCGTCGGCCGCATGTTGCTTATGCATTCGAACAACCGCGAAGAAATCAAAGAAGCGTCGGCGGGCGACATCGTCGTTCTTGTCGGCCTTAAAGAAACAATCACCGGCGATACGCTTTGCGACGAATCAAAGCCGATTATTTTACAACGCATCCATATTCCGGAACCGGTCATGTCGATCGCCATCGAACCGAAATCCAAAGCGGACATTGAAAAAATGGCCCTTGGGCTTCAGGCTTTGGCCAAAGAAGACCCGTCGTTCCGCGTGCATGTCGACCAGGAATCCGGCCAGACTATTCTTTCCGGCGTCGGCGAATTGCATTTGGAAATTCTTGTCGACCGCCTGCTTCGCGAATTCAAAGTCGAAGCGAACACGGGCGAACCGCGCATCGCGTATCGCGAAGCGTTCGGCCGCGCGGTCACCAAACAATATACCCATAAAAAACAGTCCGGCGGTTCCGGTCAATACGCCCAGGTTGAAATTACTTTCGAACCGCTTGAACCCGGCACCGGATACGAATTCGAAAACAAAATTGTCGGCGGAACAATTCCGAAAGAATATATCCCCGGCGTCGAAAAAGGATTAAAGATAGCGCAAAATTCCGGTACCGTGCTTGGCTATCCCACCGTAGATTTCAAGGCAACCCTGTTGGACGGAAAGTATCACGAAGTCGATTCCAACGTTCTCTGTTTTGAAATAGCCGCGCGCGCCTGCTTTCGCGAAGCGATGCAGGAATCGCGTCCCAAATTGCTGGAACCCATTATGAAGGTTTCGGTAACGACACCGGAAGAATATACCGGCGACATCATAGGCGACATGAATTCCCGCCGCGGGCAAATCAACGGCATGAAGATGGAATTCGGCAACCAGGTTATCGAGGCCTATATACCGCTGGCAAATCTTTTCGGATATGTCAAAACTCTGCGTTCCTTGTCCCAGGGTCGGGCGAATCCCTATATGGAATTGTCCCACTATTCGGACGTGCCGCAGAATGTCGTAGACGAAGTGATTAAGAAACACAGCAAATAAACAAAACAAAACTAAGCCAAAGGAGAAAGCTATGGCCAAAGAAAAGTTCGTAAGAACAAAACCGCACGTCAACGTTGGAACAATCGGTCACGTGGACCATGGTAAAACCACGCTGACGGCCGCGATTGTCCATCACTATGGCGTTGGCGCGGACAGAAACAAAGGTGTCGCGCAAATCGACAACGCGCCGGAAGAAAAATCGCGCGGCATAACGATTAACACATCGCACGTCGAATATGAAACCGAAAACCGCCACTATGCGCACGTCGACTGCCCGGGGCACGCCGACTATGTCAAAAACATGATTACCGGCGCGGCCCAGATGGACGGCGCAATATTGGTATGCGCGGCGACCGACGGCCCGATGCCCCAGACACGTGAACACGTTCTGTTGGCGCGCCAGGTCGGTATCGGCCACATCGTCGTGTTCCTTAACAAATGCGACCTTGCCAAAGACGAAGAACTGTTGGAACTTGTCGAAATGGAACTTCGCGAACTGTTGTCCGCAAACGGATTTGACGGCGCGAACACTCCGATTATCCGCGGCTCTGCCGTTTCCGCCGTCGAAGGCAAATCGGACGGGCTTGGCAAAGAAGCCATCGACAACCTGATGAATGCGCTTGATACATTCATCCCGACACCGGCCCGCCCGGTTGAAAAACCGTTCCTTATGCCGGTTGAAGACGTGTTCTCCATCACCGGTCGCGGCACAGTGGTCACCGGCCGTATCGAAACAGGCGTTATCAAAGTCGGCGAAGAAGTTGAAATCGTCGGCCTTCGCCCGACAACAAAAACAACCGTCACCGGCGTCGAAATGTTCCGCAAATTGCTTGACACCGGCGAAGCGGGCGACAATGTCGGACTGCTTTTGCGCGGCACAAAGAAAGAAGACGTGGAACGCGGCCAGATTCTGTGCAAACCGGGCTCTATCACCCCGCACACGGACTTTGAAGCCGAAGTCTATATCTTGACCAAAGACGAAGGCGGCCGCCACACAGCGTTTTTCAGCAACTATCGCCCACAGTTCTATTTTTCGACGACAGACGTCACCGGAACAATCGAACTTCCGAAAGACAAAGAAATGGTCTTGCCGGGTGACAACGTTCGCATCACTGTAAAGCTGATTGCGCCGATTGCCATGGACGAAGGTCGCCGCTTTGCCATCCGCGAAGGCGGACGCACGGTCGGTTCCGGAGTTGTTGCGAAGATATTGAAATAGTCGCGCTGACGACTGGTGCTGGTGGCGGGTGTTCAACCGCAAGCCGCCAGCACAGGTCGCCAGCCACTAGCAAAGGAAAAAAGAAATGATTCCATCATCGAAAATTCGCATAAAGCTTACAGCGTTTGACCACCGCGTGTTGCAATCGTCCGTCGAAGAAATTGTGAAAGCGGCGAAACGCACCGGCGCGGATGCAAAGCTTGTTCCTTTGCCGACACACATACAAAAGTTTACGGTCAACCGTTCGCCGCACGTGGATAAAAAATCCCGCGAACAGTTCGAAATCCGCAACCACAAGCGGCTTATCGACATTGTTAATCCAACCCCTCAGACAGTAGATGCCTTGATGAAGTTGGATTTGGCGTCCGGAGTTGACGTGAAGATAAAATTATAAACAAAGGCATAAAAATGAAACGTTCGGGATTGATAACGAAAAAAATTGGGATGACGCGCCTGTTTGACGACAAAGGCGTGGCGCACGGCGTCACTGTTCTGTCCGTCGGCGATTGTGCGGTCATCGGCAACCGCACCCAGTCCAAACACGGATACGTCGCGGTCCAGGTCGGATTCCAAGAAGCCAAAGACAAACATGTCAACAAACCGCAACTGGTCGCGGCGAAGAAAGAGGGCGTGAAAGCATATCGCAAAGTTGTCGAATTCCGCGTTTCCGAAGATTGTCTGATTCCTGTTGGCACGGCGATGTCGGCGGGACATTTTGTCGAAGGTCAAATGATTGACGCCCAAGGAACATCAAAGGGCAAAGGTTTCCAAGGCGCGATGAAACGTCATAACTTTGCCGGACTTGAAGCATCGCACGGCGTTCTTAAAGCGCATCGTTCGCTTGGCGGCACAGGTCAGCGCGAATGGCCGGGCCGCGTGTTCAAAGGTAAAAAGATGCCGGGACAAATGGGTAATGAAACCGTTACTGTCCAGAACCTTAAAGTATTCGGCATCAACGAAGAAGATAATTTGATTTATGTGTCCGGCAGCGTCCCGGGCGCGAACGGAACATTCGTTCTTGTCACCGATGCGGTGAAAATAGAACACAAGGATTTGCCGACACCGACAAAATCGGCGGTGACCGGTGGCCAGGAACCTGTGATCATTGGTGAAGAGGTCGCCGAGGCGGTCGCGGAACAAGCGGAAGAAATCGCGACAGAACCTGTTGCGGAAGAACTTAAAACGGAAGAAGAAACCAGTGCCTAGTGCCCAGTGCCTAGTGCCTGCGAAGCAAAGCGAGCATGAAATGCAAATCGATATTATAAATTTTGATGGAAAAGCGGTTGGCAAGGCCGATTTGGTCGATACCATTTTCGGGCTGGAGCCGCGCGCGGACATCCTTCACCGCGTTGTGACTTGGCAGCGCAACAAAGCGCGCGCCGGAACGCACAAAGTAAAAACAGTGTCCGACATCACCGGTTCGTCCAAAAAGATGGTCAAACAGAAAAAAACCGGACGCGCGCGCCAGGGTGAAAGATTCAACGTTCACATGCGCGGCGGCGCGGTCGTACACGGACCGCATCCGCGCGACCATGCGACGGAATTGCCGAAAAAGATTCGCGCGCTTGGCCTTAAAATGGCTTTGTCGTCCAAGGTGAAGGACGGAACGCTTTTGGTCATTGATTCCGAAAAGGTCGCGGCCGCAAAAACAGCGACGATGGTAAAACACTTGGGCAAATTAAAACTGACGAACGCGCTGTTCGTCGGCGCCGATGCGATTGATGCGAATTTCAAAAAATCCACCGCGAATATTCCGTACATTGATGTCTTGCCGACGATGGGGTTGAATGTTTTGGATATTCTGAAACACAATAACCTGGTCCTGACCAAAGACGCGATTGCGGCAATCGAAAAAAGGCTGGGATAATATGAAGCTGATACTGGAAGATTTTTCCGTGGTAAAATCCATAGGCAGATGGCCGGAGCACGCTATGAGCGATGGTTCCTTCGGAATGAAATTCAGAATGATTTCAGACAGGGACATGTACCAAATGGATTTGTGGAGTTTGATGAAAAAAGCGCTGTCCGGCCAAGGCAAAGAATTAATGGATTCTCACAGATATCAAGACAACACTTTTTGGGCGGGATATAAAAAAACAGCCTCTAAGACAAAACAAGGTTAACGGATATGACAGAAAAAAAAGAAAAAGAAGCAAAGAAAGTAACGGCGACAGCGGGGACGTTTGACGTCCTTCGCAAACCGATTATTTCGGAAAAGTCGGCAAAGCTTGCCGAAACCGGCGGACTTGCGTTCGAAGTCGATATGCGCGCGACCAAAAAAGACATCGCCCGCGCGATTCAGGCAATATACAACGTCGTGCCGAAATCGGTGAACATAATTGTTCAGAAAGGCAAAACAAAAACTTTCCGCGGAAAGTTCAAAGGAACGCAAAAGACAGTCAAAAAGGCGTACATCACCCTGAAGGCTGGGGAAAGAATTGAAATCGCTACCGCATAGCGGTTGCAGACACTGGGCACTATGAACGAAGTGAGTAAATTATGGCACTGAAACAATATAAACCTAATACACCTGGAATGCGCGGACTCGTGCTTGTCGACCGCAGCGAATTGCACAAAGGCGCGCCGGAAAAATCTTTGACCGTCGGAATGAAATCCAAAGGCGGCCGCAATAATTTCGGCCATGTCACAGTGTATCACCAGGGCGGCGGACACAAACGCCGTTATCGCCTTGTCGATTTCAAGCGCAACAAAAAAGATATGCCGGCGACGGTTCTGCGTTTGGAATACGACCCGAACCGCACAGCGTTCATCGCTTTGATAGAATACAAAGACGGCGAAAAGGCGTACATCATCGCGCCGCGAAAACTGGCGGTCGGCGATGTTGTTATTTCCGCAAATTCCGCGGACATAAAGCCGGGCAACTGCATGCCGCTTAAAAATATGCCGATTGGAACAATCGTGCACAACGTCGAAATGAAACCGGGCGCGGGCGGACAATTGGCGCGCAGCGCCGGATGCTATGCCCAACTTATGGGTAAAGACGGCGTATATGCCCAGATAAAAATGAACTCTGGCGAATTGCGCAAAGTTCATTCCGATTGCGTCGCAACCGTCGGCGCCGTGTCCAACCCGGATCAGCGCAACGTGAATCTTGGCAAAGCGGGACGCAAACGCTGGCTTGGCATCCGGCCGACAGTTCGCGGTATCGCGCAAAACCCGGTCGACCACCCGATGGGCGGCGGAAACGGAAAGTCCAAAGGACACATGCCGCAATCCCGCACCGGCGTTCCGGCAAAGGGATACCGCACGCGCAAGAACAAATCGACGAGTAAGTTTATTATTCGTTCAAGGCATTTGAGTAAGAAGAAGAAATAATTCGTGTTGGTGGCTAGCAAATAGCCACGAGCCACGAGCCACGAAAAGGAAATAAAATGGCACGTTCAGTTTGGAAAGGTCCGTATGTTCACCCAAGCGTCTTGAAGAAAGCCGCAAAAGCGAACGAAACCAATGATCGCAAACCGATAAGGACATGGTCGCGTAACAGCACCGTCGTCCCGCCTATGGTCGGATTGACGTTCGAAGTGCACAACGGGCACAAGTTTATACCGGTGCTTGTCGTGGAAGACATGATTGGCCACAAACTTGGCGAATTTTCGCCGACCCGCACTTTCAAAGGGCACGCCGCAAACAAAAAAGCCGCGGCAAAAGGCGGAAAGAAATAAGGTAAGCAGATATGACAGAAAGACGTTATAACTTGAAAGACAACCAAGCGCGCGCGTTCAATAAAATGATTCGCGTAAGCCACCAGAAGTTGGGCCTTGTCATCGACACCGTCCGCGGTCTTCCCGCAAGCCGTGCGGTCGATGTGTTGAAGTTTTCCAAAAAACGCTGTGCCGGCGAGGTTTTGAAAACGCTGCTTTCCGGAATCGCGAATGCGGAACATAATCACAAACTTGCCGCCGATACTTTGTACGTGAAAGAAATCTGGTGCGGCAAATCTATTGTCATGAAACGCATCATGCCGAAGAAACAGGGCATGGCGCACAGGATTGAAAAACCGTTTTCCAACCTGACAATCATATTGGAATCCGGCGCCCCGGCGAAAAAAGAAAAAGCAGCGCCGAAAGCGGAAAAGAAAACCGTTAAACCGACAACTAAAAAGAAATAAAGAAGGTAACAAATGGGACAGAAAGTATCGCCAGTTTCATTAAGAGAGTTTATTAACAAAACTCCCGATTCGCGCTGGATGGCGTCAAAGAAAGACTATCCCGTCTTGCTTTTGGAAGACGTCAAGATTCGCAAATACTTGGACAAGAAATTGGCCAAGGCCGGACTTGCCAAAGTTGTCATCGAACGCTTTGCGAAAAAAGTCGTCGTGACCGTGCACACGTCGCGCCCGGGTATGATAATCGGCAAAAACGGCGCGGATATCGAAGCATTGCGCAACGCGATTAAAAAACTGGTCAAGAATGACCAGGTCGTCGTAAACATATACGAAGTACGCCGCCCGGACACCAATGCTGTCCTTACCGCAAAAGGTATCGCGCAGCAAATCGAAGGTCGCGTATCATTCAAACGCGCGATGAAAAAAGCGATTCAGAACGCAGTCAAAGCCGGCGCCAAAGGAATCAAAGTCATGGTGTCGGGCCGCCTTAACGGCGCGGAAATCGCACGCAGCGAAAAAGCCCGCGAAGGTCAGATACCGCTTCACACGCTTCGCGCCGACATTGATTACGCATCGGTTCAGGCAAAGACGACATACGGCGTCATCGGCGTGAAGGTTTGGATTTACACCGGCGACGTTGTGAACAAGGACAAGCTGGCAAGCGAGCTTGCACGCCCGACGGAATATGCGGGAACGACGGAAAAAAGAATTGGAAAATAATTCGTGCCGGTGGCTGGTGCCGGTGGCTGGTAAAGCCACGAATCACCAGCACGAGTCACCAACACGACACGAGCAAAAGCGAGTAAAAGATGTTAATGCCGAAAAAGACAAGGTTCAAAAAACAGTTCAAAGGACGCATTCATGGAAATGCAAAGGGCGGCTCTGAACTTTCATTCGGGTCCTTTGGGTTGAAAGCAATGTCGCCGGAACGCGTCACCGCGCGCCAGATAGAAGCCGCGCGCCGCGCAATCACCCGCCACATGAAGCGTATGGGAAAATTGTGGATACGCATATTCCCGGACGTGCCCGTCACCAAAAAACCGGCCGAAGTCCGCATGGGTAAAGGTAAAGGCGCCGTCGACCGCTGGGTCGCGCGCGTAAAGCCGGGCCGCATCATGTTTGAACTTGACGGCGTAAAGCCGGAAATGGCGCACGAATGTATGCGGCTTGCGTCCGCTAAATTACCGGTGCGCACAAAGGTCGTTGAACGGAAAGCGAATTAGGGACTAGGCACTAGGCGTTAGGCACTAGTGTAGGATAAAAAATAGTGCCTAGTGCCCAGTGCCTAGTGCCACGAACGAAGCGAGCAAGAAATGGCAGAAAAAAAGACAACAAAGACAACCAAAACCGCAAAGGCTGAAAATGCCGCGCTGAATACCGAAGCGCTGCAGTCAAAGCTTATCGGCCTTAAAAAAGATGCGATGAACCTGCGGTTCCAACATGCGGCCGGCCAATTGCCGAAGACGCACGAAATTCGCAAAAACCGCCGCGAAATCGCGCGCGTAAAAACGGCATTGGGCGCCGGAAACAAATAAGGACAAAGTTATGCCAAGAAGAATACTGCAAGGAAACGTAGTCAGCACGAAAAACGACAAAACCGTCGTTGTCGAAGTGGTGCGCAAAATCCGCCATCCGCTGTATGGAAAATTCGTGAAGCAGAATAAAAAATATAAAGCGCACGATGAAAACAACGAATACAAAGTTGGCGAAATTGTCGAAATAATCGAACACCGTCCGATTTCCAAGACAAAGGCCTGGGTCGTCAAGGGACGCGTAGGTGTTGCGAAAGATACAAACGTCGAGGCATAAGCGAGGATAAAATGATACAAGTCGAAACAAGATTAAAAGTCGCGGACAATTCCGGTGCAAAAAGCTGTATGTGCATCAAAGTCCTTGGCGGGTCGCACAGGCGCTATGCAAGCGTCGGCGATAAAATCGTCGTGTCCATCAAAGATGCGATTCCGCGCGGCAAGGTGCAAAAAGGAACGGTACAGCGCGCCATCATCGTGCGCACTTCGTATCCGGTGAAACGTGCCGACGGCTCCATCATACGGTTTGACGACAACGCCGTCGTGCTTATCAATAAAAATAATTTCGAACCGATTGGAACCCGTATCTTCGGCCCGGTCGCGCGCGAAGTCCGCCGCAAATACGATGTTCAGAAAATCGTATCGCTGGCGCCGGAAGTATTGTAAGAGGTGAAAAAGATGAAAATCAAAAAAGGCGACGAAGTCATAGTCATCACAGGCAAATACAAAGGCGTCAAGGGCAAAGTACTTGAATCGCGCCCGGCCGAATCCCGCATCGTGGTTGCGGGCGTGGGCCGCACAAAGCGCCATGTAAAGCCGACCCAGGACAAGCCGGGCCATATAAAGGAAGTCGAGGCTCCGATACATGTGTCCAATGTCGCGCTTGTCGACCCGCAGACAAAAAAAGCGACGCGCGTCGGGTACAAACTTGACGGCAATCGTAAAATCCGCATCGCGAAAAAAAGCGGAACGGAAGTATAAAAAATCGAAAAGGTGAAACAGATGGCAGTATATGATTTTGAAAAAGCAAAGTCTGATGTGATTAAAATGGCGGCGGATGAAAAACCTGGCGAACCAAAAACCATAATGGTAAAGAGCCTGGGGAACATCATGTTGACTATGGGCAAGTATAACGGCATAGACTCGCGCGGGATACAGTTGCTTAATCCAAAAGAAACTGTGATTGTGAAACCAGGGGATAGAGTAATGTTGACCGATGGACACAACTATGCGGACTGTGTGGTAGACGGCTCACTCTTCCTTAAAATGAAAGATTACGGAAGGGCATACATAGATGTATTGCAACGCCGCAAAGAAAAATGAGACGGAAGACAAACAACAACGGGCTCTATAAAAAGGAAAAGAAATGAAAAGCAGATTGCGCGAAATTTATGAAAAGAAAGTCGTGCCTGAATTGAAAAAAGAATTCGGATACGCAAGCGGCATGCAGGTGCCGAAGCTTTCCAAAATCGTCCTTAACATGGGCGTGGGCAATGCCACCGCTGATAAGAAAAAACTTGAAGCGGCCGTCTTGGACATGACCGCCATCGCCGCGCAAAAACCGGTCGTGACCAAGGCGAAGAAATCCATCGCAACATACCGCCTTCGCGAAGGACAGGCAATCGGATGCATGGTGACGCTTCGCGGAAAACGCATGTATGATTTCTTGGACAGGCTTATCGTTATCGCGCTGCCGCGTATCAAGGACTTTCACGGGCTTTCCAAATCCAAATTCGACGGCAATGGAAATTACGCGTTCGGAATTAAAGAGCATCTTATATTCCCGGAAATTTCCGTCGACAAAATCGAATCCATCCGCGGCATGGACATCGTAATCGCGACGACCGCGAAAACAGACGACGAAGCACGCGCTTTGTTAACACAGCTTGGCCTGCCGCTGGTACTGAAATAAAGGATACTGAACATGGCAAAATTGGCACTTATAAACAAACAGGAAAGACGCAAAAAACTTGTCGCGAAATATGCGAAAAAGCATGACGCGATAAAGGCGAAGATGTCCGTTACCGCAACGCCGGAAGAACGCATCGAAGCGATGAAAAAACTTGCGAAACTTCCGCGCAATGCGAACAGAACGCGCCTTCACAACCGTTGCGCCATCACCGGCCGCGCGCGCGCATTCTTCCGCTTGTTCGGATTGTGCCGCCAACAGGTCCGCACGCTGGCGTCACGCGGCGAATTGCCGGGTGTCCGCAAATCGTCTTGGTAAAATTATAAAGAGGTAAAAATTATGGCATTAACGCATCCTATTGGAGACATGCTTACCAGAATTCGCAACGGCCAAAAGGCGGGCAAGGAAAACGTCCGCATGCCGGCAAGCAAATTGCGCGAATCCGTTCTCTCCGTCCTTAAAGACGAAGGGTACATCGCGGATTTCCGCCGTGAAGAAATCGGTAAAAATCGTTTCGATATAATCGTCGACTTGAAATACGTCGGCGGCGCCGGCGCGATTCAAGAAATTTCCGTCGTATCCAAACCGGGCCGCCGCATGTATTCCGGCGCCGTAAAAATGCCGCGCGTGCTTAACGGGCTTGGCATTTCAATCGTATCGACGCCGATGGGCGTCATGACCGACCACAAAGCGCGAACCGCAAACGTGGGCGGCGAGGTTTTGTGCAAGGTGGTGTAATTTGTGCTGGTGGCTGGTGCTGGTGGCTGGTAGATAGCCACAAGCCACCGGCACGAGTCACCAGCCACTAACGAACGAAGTGAGTAAAACATGTCAAGAGCAGGCAAATATCCAGTTGAAATAAAAGACGGCGTAAGCGTTTCGATGAACGCCGACGCGATTGTCGTAAAGGGACCAAAAGGAACCTTGTCGGTGCGTCTGGACACGAAAAACGCAGGACTGGTCGATGTAAAAGTCGAAGAAAAACAAATCTCAATCACGCCGAAAGACGCGGATGACAAAGAATCCCGCACCATGTGGGGAACGATGGCCCGCAACATCAAACAGGTAATCGAAGGTGTGACGGTCGGATTTTCCAAAGAATTGGGCATGAAGGGCGTCGGATTCCGCGCGTCCGTAAAGGGCAACGATTTGGTTCTTGTCGCCGGATTCTCCCACGATGTCGTAATGCCGATTCCAGAAGGCCTTGCCGTCGAAGTAAAGCCGGTCGAAAGCGGAATCGTTCCGCTTGTCGTATCCGGTATCGACAAAAACATGGTCGGACAATTCGCGGATAAAATCAGAAAAGTAAGAAAGCCCGAACCATACAAGGGCAAAGGCATATTCTATAAGGGTGAAAAAATACATCGAAAAGAAGGCAAGAAGAAATAATTAGTGATTGGTGCTGGTGGTTGGCGGCTGGTTAGATAGCCACGAACCACCAGCACGAGCCACCAGCACGAGGTAAAAACATGTCAAAACATTTAACAACAGAGCAAAGAAGGCTTTTGTCGAACCGCGGCGAGTTAAAACGCAAAAATCCGAGCAAGGTTCGCCTGTGCGTTTTCCGTTCGAACACGCATATCGAAATCCAGGCCATCAATGATGCGAAGGGATGCACGCTTTGCGCCGCGTCGTCAAAAGAAAAAGGCTTTAAGGGCAAAGGACACAACATCGCGGGCGCCGCCGCCGTCGGAAAAAATTTCGCGGACCGCGCGAAGACCGCAAAGCTTGACGACGTATATTTCGACCGCGGCGGATACAGATATCATGGCCGCGTAAAAGCGCTTGCCGAAGCGATACGCGCCGGCGGGTTGAAATTTTAATTCGTGTTGGTGGCTGGTGCTGGTGGTTGGCGGCTGGTTAGATAGCCACGAACCACCAGCACGAGCCACCAGTCACGACGAACAAAGTGAGCAAACAATGGCAAGATTTGAAGATAAAAAATTGCAAAACGCGGATGCCGGAATAATCGACAAGCTTGTGTCGATAAACCGCGTGTCGAAAACCGTCAAGGGCGGACGCAACATGTCGTTCTCTGCATTGGTCGTCGTCGGCGACAAAGCGGGCCGCATAGGGTTCGGCAAAGGCAAAGCATTGGAAGTTTCGTCGGCCGTGCAAAAAGCGACCAAGGCGGCAAAGGCGAAAATGGTTCGCGTACCGCTTAAAGAAGGACGCACTCTGCACCACGATGTCGACGCCAAATACGGCGCGGGCAAAGTTGTTATTCGCAGCGCGTCCGCCGGAACCGGAATCATTGCGGGCGGCGCGCTTCGCGCGGTGTTCGAATGCCTTGGCGTACAGGATGTCGTCGCCAAATCCCAAGGTTCGAACAACCCGCACAATATGGTGCGCGCGGCGTTCCTTGCGTTCAGCAAAATGAATTCGCCGAAATCGGTGGCATTGCGCCGCGGCAAACCGGTGGCGGAAATCATCGCCGGTCGCGACGGAAAAGATAAAGTGACAGAAAAAGCGGAGTAAAGACATGGCAAAAGTAACAGTAAGACAGGTTAAAAGCACAATCGCAAGGCCGGAAACGCAGGTAAGAATTCTGAAAGCGCTTGGTCTTGGCCGCATCGGAAAAAAGAAAGAACTTACCGATTGCCCGGAAGTTCGCGGAATGATTGCAAAGGTGAAACACTTGATAGTGGTGGAAGATTAATTAGTGATTGGTGGCTGGTGCTGGTGGCTGGTTGGATAGCCACGAATCACCGGCACAAGCCACCAGCCACGACGAACGAAGTGAGTAAAACATGAAACTGAATGCACTTATGGATAATTTCGGCGCGCGCAAAAAAATAAAGCGCGTCGGTCGCGGCATGGCAAGCGGATACGGCAAAACCGCCGGCCGCGGACACAAAGGCCAAAAAGCGCGCAGCGGCGCGAAACAACAGGCGACGTTCGAAGGCGGGCAGACGCCTTTCTATCGCCGGCTGCCCAAAATCGGATTCAGAAATATTTTTGCAAAAAAATATGCGACCATTAATTTGGGCGAAATCCAAAAATTCGTCGACGCGGAAAGAATCGATGCGAAAAAAGAAATCTCGATGGAATCTTTGTTTGCCGATAAAATTCTGAACCGTAAATTCGACGGGTTGAAAATCCTTTCCAAAGGCGAAATCAAAACCGCTGTAAATATCGTTGCGACCAAATGGTCAAAAGCGGCCGAAGCGGCCGTAACGAAAGCCGGCGGAACAATAAAAAGTAAATAAAATGAAAATATTTGCCGAAACATTTTCCAAAATGTCCGATTTGCAAAAGCGGATAATGTTCACGCTTGTGGCGCTTATCATTTACCGCGTGGGCTCTTTCATCCCGCTTCCGGGGGTGAACGCGTCCGCCGTCGTGCATCTGTTCGAAGGCAACGCCGGCATGCTTGGCATGTTTGACGCGTTTTCCGGCGGGTCGCTTTCGCGTATGTCTGTTTTGGCGCTTAATATTTTCCCGTACATATCCGCATCCATTGTTATACAGCTTTTGACGGCCACATCGAAATCGCTTTCCGAATTGCGGAAAGAGGGCGAATCCGGCCGAATCAAAATCAATCAATACACGCGATATCTTGCGGTCGCGCTTTGCGTCGTCCAAGGATACGCGGTGGCAAAGGGGCTTTCCGCCATGCCGCCGGTCGCCGGCCAATTGGCGGTTGTGAATCCCGGAATATGGTTTGATATTTCGACGGTCGTGGCATTGGTCGGCGGCACGACTTTCGTCATGTGGCTTGCCGAACAAATCACCGCGCGCGGCGTAGGTCAGGGCGCGTCGCTTCTTATCATGGCGGGTATTATCGCCGAAGTGCCGGCCGGCATCGCGCGCGTGTTCTCGCTTGGCGCCGTAGGTCAGATTTCCCCGGCGATGATTGCATTGATTGTAGTGTTTGTCGTCGGCATTGTCGCGCTTATCGCATTTATGGAACAGGCGCAAAGACGCATCCAAATCATGTATCCGCGTCAAGCGATGGCGGGCGGCGCGCCGAACGTCAATTCTTCGTACTTGCCGCTTAAAATCAACATATCCGGCGTTATGGGGCCGGTGTTCGCGTCGGCCATCATGATGCTTCCGGCGTTTTTGCTGCGCTTTTTGCCGACGGACGCGCTTTGGGCGCAAAGGGTCCAGGCTCTGTTCACATACGGCACCATATCGTATATGTTAATGTTCACATTCCTTATCGCGTTTTTTGCGTTCTTTCAAACCGCGGTCGTGTTTAATTCCGAAGACACGTCCAACAATTTGAAAAATGCGGGCGGATATATTCCGGGCGTGCGTCCGGGCGAACAGACTATGAAATTCCTTGACGACATAGTATCGCGCACAACGGCCATCGGCGTCATATATCTTATCGTCGTTTGCGTGTTTCCGATTCTGCTTAACACTCATTTCGGCGTGCCGATTGTAGTCGGCGGAACGGCGGTGCTTATCGTCGCGGGCGTCACCATGGACACCGCAAACCAGATTCAGTCGTATTTGGTCGCAAAGCAATATGCAAGCGTCATAAAAAAGGCGAATAAAAAAAGTCGGTTCAGGGTGTAAATAATTGACTTTTGCCAAAAGTATTATAAAATACTGCGGCAAAAAATAAAAAATCGCGAAGCGATTAAAAAAGCTTCAATCTGACGGTTTGACGCATTGTCGCGCAAACCCTATGAAACAAAGGACACATACAAATGGCACGTATCGCAGGTGTTAACATCCCAATGGAAAAACGCGTTGAAATCGCGTTGCAATATATTCACGGCATCGGACCGATGCGCGCGAAACAGATTTGCACGGCGTTAAAGCTTAAAGACTCTTTGCGCACGAAAGACCTTTCCGACACGGATATTATAAACATTTCCAATTATATCGAAGAAAACTTCAAAGTCGAAGGCGATGTCCGCCGCGAAGTTCAGATGAATATCAAACGTCTGCAAGACATGAAAGCGTATCGCGGAATCCGTCATCGCAACCGTTTGCCGGTGCGCGGCCAGCGGACACAGACAAACGCCCGCACGCGCAAAGGAAAACGCGTGGTGGTTGCAGGATCGGCGACAAAGGGTAAATAGTGACCAGGCACTGGGCGTTAGGCACTAGTGTCGTAAAAGCAAAGCCAGTGCCTAGTGCCCGGTGCCTAGTGCCTGCGAACAAAGTGAGCAAAATATGGCAATAAAGAACACAAAGAAAAAAATCACAAAGAAGATTTCGCATGGAGTCGCGCATGTCGTCGCGACCATGAACAACACCCGCATCACGATTACGGATGCGTCGGGCGCCGTGATTTGCTGGGCCACGTCGGGTGCGAATAATTTCAAAGGCGCGAAAAAATCCACGCCGTACGCCGCGACAATCGTTGCGGAATCCGTCGCGAAAAAAGCCGCCGAACACGGAATGAAGACCGTCGACGTCTTGATGCGCGGAATCGGCGCGGGCCGCGAATCCGCCGTGCGCGGATTGTCCAATTCCGGATTGATAGTCCAAGCGATTACCGACACAACCCGCATACCGCACAACGGATGCCGGCCGAAGAAAGTGAGAAGAGTATAGGTGGCTGGTGCTGGCGGCTTGAAGTATGAGTTTGTGGACAGTATTGTTCCAAAATACAAACTACGAGCCACCAGCACTAACCACCATTTGGTGAAAATAATAAACTAAGCCAAGAGGAATGTTATGATTGAAAAAAACTGGATGACCCTGATTAAGCCAAAGAAACTGCATATCAGGATAGACGAACACAACCCCAACGTCGCCGTATTGGTCGCAGAGCCTTTGGAAAAGGGTTTCGGCCTTACGCTTGGCACCGCATTGCGCCGCGTTTTGCTTTCTTCGTTGCAGGGATGCGCGCCGACGTCCATCAAAATCGACGGGGTTCAGCACGAATTTTCATCCATACAAGGCGTCCGCGAAGATGTTACCGACATCGTCCTTAACTTAAAAGGCGTGTATTTCAAAGCCGAAACCGAAGGCCCGCACAAAGCGCATCTGAAGGTCAAAGGCCCCGCCGTCGTCACCGCCGGGATGATTGAATGCGGCGCAAACGTCGAAGTCATGAACAAAGACCACGAAATCTGCAACCTTGACAAGGGTGCGGCGATTGATATGGAAGTCAACCTTGGCATCGGGCGCGGATACGTGCCGGCCAAAGACAATCGCGGCGAACATACCGCGCTTGGCACGATTCCAATCGATTCCATCTATTCGCCGATATTGAATGTCGCCACCGCGGTAAGCGAAACCCGCGTCGGGCACAGCATGGACTTTGACAAATTGGAATTGACCGTAAAGACAAACGGCGCCGTCACGCCCGAAGACGCAATCGCGTACGCCGCGCGCATCTTGACGGACCAGATGACCGTGTTCATCAATTTCGAAGACCCGGCCGCCGCGCACGCGCCCGTCGAAGATGAAAAGAAAAAAGAAGCATTGCCGTTCGACCCGAAACTTCTCAAACATGTCGACGAATTGGAATTGTCCGTCCGCGCGAATAATTGTTTGAAGAACGACAAGATAAACTGGCTTGGTGAACTTGTTCAAAAGACCGAAAACGACATGCTGAAGACGCCGAATTTCGGCCGCAAATCCTTGAACGAAATCAAGGCGCAATTGGAGGCGATGGGACTTGGGCTTGGTATGGAAGTGCCGGGATGGCCGCCGGAAAATATTGCGGAACTTGCAAAGAAATACGAAGACCCGTATAAATAAATTAATTTCTATGGACATCTGCTTGTGTTTGCAGGTCCTCGTGTATATTCAATACACGCCGGACTTGCAAACCCGGCGCACCTGCCTCATATAAATTAATTTCTTACAGTTATATTTCTGAAAATTTTTCAGGATATAATTTCAATCAATCCCAAGAGGGCAACAGACGCAAAAGGAGCGCGAGATGAGACATCAGAACAAAGGCAGAAAATTCGGCCGCGACACAAATGCAAGAAAGGCATTGTTCCGCGGATTGTCGAAAAATTTAATTGAACGCGAACAGATAAAGACAACATTGCCAAAGGCAAAAGACTTGCGCGGCGTCGTTGAAAAATTAATCACGCGCGCAAAGGTCGACACTGTTGCGAACCGCCGCCTTGTCGCCGCGGAATTACAGGACGCGGCTTTGGTAAAAAAGATATTCACGGTTTTGGGTCCGCGTTATAAGGACCGCCCGGGCGGATACACGCGCGTTCTGCGCGCCGGGTTCCGTTACGGCGACGCCGCGCCCATGGCGATAATCGAATTGGTCGACCGCGATGCGGCCGCGAAGGATAATCCGAAAGCCAAAGGCGAGGGCACAAAGGCCGAAAAAGCCGAAGCAAAAGCCAAAACGCCGAAAGCCGCGGCGGCAAAGGTTCAGCGCGAAGCCGCACCGATTGCAAAAGCAACCGGCACCAAGACGACGGCCGCGCGCCGCCGCACGGTCGCGGGATAGGCGGGCTTTACGTCGCGGGTGTCATCCCGGAATTTTTGCGGAACGCAAAAATGTCCGGGACCTGGAAAGAACCAGGAATTATAAATCTTCCCATCGTTGGGAAGATTTTTATATCCCATCCCTTTCCAGGCCCCGGGCTCTGGCTTGCGCCAGCCCCGGGATGATACCGGCGTTGGGCATCATCCCTATGAATTATTAATTATCATTATTGTTGGGTCGGGTTGTTCTGTTGAAGACCGGCAAAGCGGTATGCATGCGCCGCGGTGCCGCACACAATGGGCACAGCCTTCGCGCGGACAGCCGTTGCGGCATGTAAGGTCGTGACTATTTCGCGCCTCGGTCCCCGTGGGGCATGGATCGCATTTGTTCCAATTCACCTCGTCTACATTGTCTTTCATAACGAAGAACAGAGTAGCCGGGCAACGCTTTACCCAGCATTCGCGTTCGTTACCCATTTCATGTCCGGTGATTCTTACGGTCCTGTCGGTTGATTTTGAATTCCCTTCGATGCACCAATCGGTGGGGCCTGTGTACTTAATCCATCTGTGGGCTTGGCCTGTTACCTGCCCACTCTCATTATAGATATTATATTCTTCGCAAATACAGCTCTCCTCTTGGGTTTTCGACGGCACTTTGTGCCCAATCGATTGTCTGCTGCACGTTCTTTGTCTGTCAAGCCAGTCTTCCATAGTATTCCGTCCGCTGCCGGTACCGTGGGCTGGACACCTTGCATACGCGCCGGATGTGAAAAACCACACCGCCGCCAAAGCCAAAAATAATATAAACAGTTTTTTCATTTACATACCTTTGCAATACCTTAATCGCCGCCGCTTGCACCCGCATCGGTCCTCATCCATTCGGGCGGACCGTGCAGATCCGGGTCATAGCACACACCGGCGGCCGCAAGTCTTTCAAGGGCGGTCTGACCCTCTCTTATAAGTTCGCGCCGTCTGCGTTCGTGGTTAACCTGTGCGCGTTGAAGTCCGGCATTGATAATCGTCATTGTCGCCGCATGCGCGATTGCGGGGAAGCGTGCTTCGGTTCTTTCGCCCAGCGCAGAGCGGCCGTCCACCTGTCTCAGCCTTCGTCCGCCGATACACATTTGCACGCGTTCATCCATTACCAGTTCGTCAACCTTTTCATTAATAACCCTTATCATAAGGTTAATTCCCCGTTGCGTTTCCGCCGCCGCGGTATAATCGGCAAAGAGCGTTTTGTCTTCCCCGGTTTCGTCGTCCTGTACCATTACCGTTTCAATGATCGGCAAAACGACGTTTTGCGCAACTCTGTGGGTGTTTGAGTCCGGGTTTGGATTCACCCTTATCCATGAAAAGTCGATAAGTCCCTTTATTGTCCGCGTCAATGCATTGCTTTCCACGACGATACCGCTTGCGCCGACGGCGTTATTATTTTCGAACAGATTGCTGCAATCGCGCGCCGTGCACATGGCCCCCAATCTTGCGTCAACCGCCGCTGTGCACATCCGAAGCTGTGCATTGTCGATATTCATAAGGATTCCGGCGATAAGGTCGTCGTAATAGCTCGCGCTCATTGCTTCCCCGTCGACGATGCAGCTTTCACGCATTCTTTCAAGCGGACACATGCGTTTGATAAACGCAACGTCCATACCGATACAGTTTGCATAATCTTCGCCGCAATTGTTTTCGCTTGTCATGCACCGGCGCACTTCGCGCAAACATGCGTTGTCGCGCATCGCGGAAAGCCGGCGTGTCACAAACGACCATATTGGATGGTCTTCTTCGACGGTATTCTGCCGCGCGTCGACGGTTATTCCGCATGCTTCAAGCGGAACGCGGCATATATGCACCATCGCGGCCGGATTGGTAAGGCAAAGGTCGTATTCCGCTTCCTCTCTTTCCGGATTAAACCGGTCGGCGCATCCGCGGCGGAAACATTCGGAAATATTGGATATGCAGTTTTGGCGGTTTTCACTTTCCTGCATAATTTCGGCGGTTCTTACCGCCGGCGCGACGCTTGCCACGAATATGTCCCACACGCGGTCCTTGTGCATTATGCATTGGTCGGTGATGTTTTCGCAAAGATGACCCCGCGCGACAAGTGTGTCATACGACGACATCGCGATTTCGATGAATGTATTTTGGCCGGGAATCTGCACCCGGTGCATCCGCGGAGCAACCACGCCGCGCCGCGACATGGCGGCCGATTGCGCGGCGGCTATGCCGACGCACCCGCTGAAATCCTCTTCGCATCCGCCGCGGTCAACCATACAGTTTCTGAATTCCGTAACGCATTCGCCAAGATTCCACCGGTTGGCGTGTTCGAACGATTCTTCCAATGCGTCGCGGACGGCGGCGCGCGCTGCGCGAAGCCTGTTGTCGGCGTCGTTCAACCTTGCGCGCAAATCATTTTCAAACGCGCGGCAATCGGATGTTATCTGTGCGGTATAAAGGGTGGACAGCATCGATACATCGCGAGAGCAATGCGGCGCCTGTTCGCGCATGCGGCCAAGGCACAGAGTGCGCACGGCGGCAAAAAGCGCGTCACCGTGCCTTCCGGCAAGCGGGTCGGTAATATTTTCTTCGCGTTCCACAAAAAGGTCGTCGAACGTCAGCGTGCCGGCGGCGCCGCCAAGCCCGGAAAGGTCAAGGGTCGGTCGCGCGCGCTGGCGCACTTGTTGCTGTTGCTGTAATATGCGGATGTTGTCAAGCGCGCGCTGTTCCATTTCGGCGATGTATTCCGCGCGGGCGCCGCGTTCAATGCGTTCGACTTCTTCGGTGGCAAGGATAAGAGATTCTTCGTTCGCGCGACGGATTTGTTCAAGAAGGTCGTCGAAAGTGGCGTGCTGATTACTGCATAAACAGCGGCCGCCGTTTTCATTCGGCGCCATACAGAATGAATCCATGCATCCGTCGAACAGTTCGCGGCATTGCTGGTCGACAAGCGCTTCGTTGCCCGTGGCGGCGGCGATGGTTGGCGTGCCTTGACGGTTTACGCCGACGGTCGCGGAGCGTGCGACTATGTTGGGTGCGGGAGCGGGCGCCGCCACGCGGGCGGGAGCGGCCGCGCGCGCTTGGACCGCCGGTTGCTGCGCGGGCGCGGATACGGCGGCGCGGGCCGGAGTTCTGGTTTGCGGCCCGGTGGGCGCCGCTTGCCGTCCCTGTGCGCGTCCCTGTTGCTGCTGTGCGGCGCCGCCCGCGCGCGAGGTGGGCGCGGAATCAGCCGCGCCGGACAAAAGCGCAAAGCAAACTGCGAAAAGCAGACGTGATAATTTCATATTCTCTGATTAAAGATTTTATCATAAAATGACGAATAAAAAAAGCCTTTCCTGTTTTAAGCGAAGTTTCTGAGTTTCTGAATTCCAGAACCCGTCATTCCCGCGAAGGCGGGAATCCACTGCTCTCAAAAGGTCGTCGCCAGCAAAGCTGGCGACGCATCATTATACAATGGATCCCCGCCTTCGCGGGAATGACGGGAAGAGCTGTGTTTTTACAATTCGGAAAGGTCGGAAATCACGCGTACGCCAAGGGTCGTCCATTCGTTTTTTACGTTTTCCAAATCCATGATGTTGGATTCGGCAAGGTACAGCACGGGTACGGCGTCATGACGCGCGCCCGCATCAATCGCCGCCGCGGCCGGGGACGGCCTTTGTTTGCCCGCCGCGAACCAGTCGTCTTTATCCGCAATCGTGAAATCCGGGTCGTCGTGGATTGCGATGGCGAACCGGTATTCGGTATTCGGATTCGGTATTCGGGTTGCGATAACAATATCCCCGTCAACAGATGTTTCAAAGCCAAGGGATTTGATTCGTGAAACGTGAGGTGTAAAGCGTAAGGCGTCATCGGTTTCGACGTCAAAATTTTCTTTGGTATCAAAAAGCACTTCCTTGAAAACCGGACCGGACGATTCCGGTTCGGCAAGACTTTCGTCAAAATCCGGAATGGGAAGCGATGGGACGGGTTTGGAGGCGCTATCTCCGGGTTCCGGACAAATCGTTTCATGGCTTTCCGGGATGACAGCATTTCCGTTGGCTTCAAATGCGGATTTCACAGGGTTCGCAAAATCGCCGCGCTTTAGTGCCCTTACGTAAAGTTCGTGCAATTCCTGTGGCAGATTTTCGGGAAGGGCGGGTCCGGATTCTTGAACTTCGTCCGGCTTTTCTTTTTTGTCTTCGTTGTCTTTTTTTTCCTTTTCCGGGACAAATGGTAACGGGAACGGCTTGCCGCTTGAAATTATAAATTTTATAACCGCGAAATATATGGGCAAAGTCGCAATCATCAAAACGCCAAACGTAAGGCCCGCAAGGCCGGACAGCCGAATAGCAGGAATCCGCACCCAATGAGCAATGTTAAACGCGTCGAACCCGAACATAAACGATAAAAGAAACCATATCGCGGCGAAATAAAGCGCGGTCCAAACGGTTGCCAGTTTTGCTTTTTTGATAAAATTCATAATGCGCGAAAACATACGCCAATTCTATCGGGTATTCAATTTTTGTCAAGTGAGAATTCAAAAGGCGTTTCCTGTTCCCTTTTGGGGTGGGTTAGCACAGCGGCCCGCCTCCAAAAGGGGCCAGGAAACGCCAGCCGCAAAAAACAATTTTCAATCGCATTGATTTTATGATATAATCAACACACGTACACGAGAAAGGAAGGGATTATCATGCCTAAAAATTTATCAATATTCTTGATGGCAATTGGTTTTGCCGTGCCGGCTTTATGGATTGGCGGAACATGTCATGCCGCGCCGACCGGCCGCGATACGGCCGCACGCGTCGTCACGATGCCGGTCGTGCCGCATACGGGCGGCGGAATCGGCGGACGCACGCGCCCGCTTCCTTTGCGCGGCGTACCACTTCCTCCGGGTGGCGGCGGTGGCGGCGGTGGCGGTACAACGACCCAACCGGGCGCGGAACGATGCCCCGACGGAACGCCGCTTGCCGATTTGATAACTCAGGAAGATTGTATGGAGCGCATCCTTTCATGTATCAACGGCGGTGCTTTGCCGAATCGGATTAACGATTTGTTCGACGCGGAAACACGGACCGAAGTCACGCGCGGCATGAACCTTTGCGGGGCCCAGGTTGACTTTTGCCTTCGTCATGCCAAAACTTCAAGAATCGTAAGCAACAGGGTGGAATGCGACGACATATTCTCGTCGCGCGACGCGCTTTGGGCGATGTTCAATTCCCAAGTGGTCCAACCGCGGTACCATGCGTTTATATTAAGCCGGACGGGCCTTTCCCCGAACCAGGCGCGGCGCGTTTGTCTTTTGCTTGACAGAAACATAAACGACCCGTCGTTCAGGCCGGACGCCAACATTGACGTATGGGCGGACGGATTCCTTGCCAACAGCCGCGGTGAATTCGCGCGTTGGGACGCCGTCGAAGGCAGATGCCTTATCCGCGTCGCGGCGTACGATGGCGCCGACAGACAGATTTATGTCGACCTTATCGAATCCGAAGGCACGATATCCACAAGACCGGGATGGCCGGCGCACAGCGCGCTTAACATCGACGTCGCGCGCGGCGGTTCTATCGGTCAGATACCGGCCGAAACATGGGTTACGGCGGGCGAAACATTTACGTGCGACGAAGATTTGTTCAGTTATCAATTATTTCACAGAGCCACCGGTGAAAGAGCAGCTCCGGTCGACGCAGTGGAAGCGCGCGCATCGCGCAGGATGAATCCGCTTCTTGCCGCGGGCCTTTGGGCGGCAGTCGGTGCCGGCGGCGGCATCGTGACAAGCCGGACGGTCGCGGAAGACAGGCTTGGCGGCACATGGGGCCAGGCGGCCATCGGTGCGGGCGTTGCCGGAACTATAGCGTACTTTGTCCAGGCGAACCAAGTAAGACAGGATGAAAGAGGCCTTGAAAACGAAGCCAGAAGAGAAACCGAAAGATTACAGGCCGAAGCGGACGCCGAAGCAAACAGATTGCGGACCCAGGCGAACATAGACGGGGTCACTTGCCGTGTGGGCGACAGACTTGACCAGCTTGTGCTTGCGCAACAGGGACGCGTTAACAGCCTTCGCGAATTCTATGTGCAATGGCGCCTTGAAATGCCGGATTTTGCACAGCCTGTTGGAAACATCATCGGCCAGAACTGTACAGACTGGCTTAACGTGTGTTCAAGAATTACCGGACTTAACACATCATGGCGCGAAGTGTGCAGCGACGCGGCGGTGACTTACAGACCAATCGCCGGAAATGCCATAAGAATCGAAGGCGCGTGCGAAGTCGTTGAAATAGACGGCGCGGAACGGTGCAGGGCGACACAGCTTGCCGTAATCCACGGAGCATGCACAGAAGCACAGCTTCCTCCGATTGACACTGTGCCGCCGACCGTATGCACGCCCGGCGCGACCGAAAACTGCACAATCGGTGGCGCGGCCGGAACAAGAACGTGTCTTTCCACCGGACAATGGGGAGATTGCGTTGCGGACGACGACGAATAACGCACACCGCTTGGATTCAATGCAACGGGCGCAACCCACACCGCGAAATCTGTGATTTTGCCGGTACCCGGGGACTCTGCCCGTTGTTTTCATTTTTCTTCTTGCATTAAAATTCCGTTTTTTGTTAAAATTGATTTACGGAAAGAGAATGCTTAAAAAATCCAGATTTTTGTTTGCGATATTCGCCTTTGCGGCTGTGGTTTCCGCCGCTCCGCGGGCGCACGCCGCAACCGAATTCCAAATGGCGGCGCAACTTCTTGCCGCCGCGCGCGCGGGCGATATTCAACAGGTTCAGGCTTTGGTTCATTCCGGCGCGAATATAAACTATATTGACGCGACCGGGCTTTCCATCGTGTGTACCGCGCTTATGAACAACGACACGCGCGCGGCACAGGTTTTGCAAATGTTCGGCGCCGACGCATCCGGGTGCGACCGTCAGATAAGAAGACATAACCAGCGGACGTCGCAACAAAGAGATTCCGACGGCGGGTTGTTAAGCGGATTGTCCACACCGCAAACTATGCTGTTGGCGGCGGCGGGTGCGGCGGCTGTTGTCGGCGGAGTGTGGTTCTTGACGGACCAGTTTTCGCCAAATCGCGCCGGCAGTGGCGGCAGTGGCGGCGGCGGTGGTGGCGGCGGTGGTGGAGGCGGTGGCGGCGGGAACCAAAACAGACTTATCGATTGGCAATTCAATAATCTTCCGCGCGGGTTTTTGGCATGCGCTACAAATACCCAGGGTATTTGCGTCGAGCCGGCGCGTCAATCGGCCCAGGGTGACTGGGTTGAAAACTTTCTTATGCCCGGGGATTTCGTATTGCTGTCCGAAGGGTTGGTTGATGTCGCGAACGACTATGCGATAATGCCGATGCAGAATTATATGGCTTTGATGCGCGGATACGGTCCGCTTGCGCGCGGATATTTGGGTCAGATGACGCTGCGCGGCAACGACCGGCAACCGCTTGACGGCGTGCGCGAGGTTGCGGTCGCCAACGGATTTCTTGCCGGCGGCGGCCGGCCGATTACGGTCGCGCTTATATCCAATCACGGCGTGAATATCAATGCAAGCGCGGCGACGAACGATACCGCGGACGCGGGCGATTCCAGCATTGCGGACGGATGGATTTTCTGGGCGACCGGCCCCGGCGAAGGCGGTGGCGGCACCAACACCGTATCGCGCCGGTTTTATAATACTCTTGTCGATATGTCCACCGCGACAAGCGGGCTTATCGGCGCCGGCGTTTCCGGCGAACGCGACGGATTTGATTTTACCGGCGACGGCACCGCGATACGCAACGAAGACGCGACCGCTTACGACAATCTTCTTGCCAAGATATTAATCGGCGGCATTGCGGAGGGCCCCCTTGCCGACGGCCGCGGATTTGCGGATTACACCGGATTCCTTCCGAACGGACAATTGGTCGTATATCGGACCGGCGGCGGGCTTGACAGTAACGGCGATGCGATTGATTATCAAAACTATGCCGCGATGCTTCATGCGGCAAGGTTGACCCTTGCCCCGACAAGCATTGCGCCGCCGTCCACCGGCATCAATCCGACGCGTGTGAATGTCATCGCGAACGCTGCGCCGGTTTCTGCAATGACCGCAATCGGCACCGAAACGATAAGCAACCTTTGGATGTTCGCAGAAGGCAATGCGCGCCGGACGGCTCTTCTTGACCTTATCGCATATTATTATGCGAATGACCCGAACAATACCGCGAACGTGCGCAACGATGCGCGCGATTTCCTTGGCGGGATTGGCACCCCGTTCCAATCGATGGTTATATATTCGACCGGGGCGTTTCTTGTTAATACGCCCGGCACAGTCTTGGAGGCCACATTCGAAAACGCCGTGCCGATGGCATACGCGGGCGCAAGCCGGTATTTCATGTCCGTCGTCGCGGTTCAGCTTTCCGACGGAACGGGGAATATAAACCCGGGCAGTGTCGGAAATATGGACGACACTTTGTGGAACAATCAAAACAGCCCGAAGATAGTCCTGTCGACATGGCACGACCCCAATGTTCTTGTCACAGACCCGAACAATCTTCCTGACCGCGATTTTTTCAGCGCGCGCAAATGCGGCTGGGCAGGGTCGGGTACAAACGGCGTTGACCCGTGGTGCTTTGCCGCGGCGGGTCAGACGGACGCGCTTGCGGTCGCCGCGATGGCCGGCGCAGTGGGACAGGTGCAAAGCGCATTCGGACAATTCTTGACCAATGACCAGATTTTCCTTCTTATGGCGCTTACATCCGACAGCCGGATGTTGGTACACCGGTTGCCCAACGGAAGTCTGGATTACAGCGCGCTTCAAATGAAGTATCAGCTTCCCGCGGATATTCAGGCGCGGGTCGACCACGGCCATATGACTTATTTACAGGCGTTCGCGGATGTGTTCGGATACGGGCTTGTCAATCCGGAACTTGCGACACGGCCAAGCGGGCACATATACTATTACGCCATAAACGGGATGACCAATAACCACATACCGGTCGTCAATTCGCCGTCCGGCAACGCGTTTTATCATGTCGGAAGAGTCCCGACAAGCGGCAACACCGGAGGCGGCGGGTCCAACCCCCCGCGCTCTTCGTCGATGGCGTTTTCCGGCGCGTTCGGCGCGCGGAATGCAAGCATAAGCATTCCTATGTTCGATTTCATAGAATCTTCGGACGGAGAATTATCCATGCCGCGCATATGGGACGGGTCGGTATATATGACCGCGAACCGCCGCGCGATGGTCATGCACGACGCGCTTGGCGATTTCCGGACGACGCGGCGGCCAGGCACGATAACAGACGGCGGATTTTCCATAGGTATGTCTTTCCGCGATACGCATCGCGACGACGGGTTTGGAAATCTTGATAAAATGTCGCTGGCATACGATACGGGCGCATTTGCATTCGGCGCGCGGTTTGAACGAAGCGCGGGCGATACCGATATAATCCGCGGCGATGGTGCGAATCCGATTATGGCGATTGCGTCGAATTCCACATCGGTCGATGCGGCGTACCGCGCGGGCAATTGGCGATTCTCTGTCGGGACGGCGATTGGCTCCGTCACGGAAGAAGGGCTTCTTGCGCATGACCCGATGCTTTCCGATAATAAAGAATTATTGCAACTTGGCCGCGCCATGACGTTCGAAGGCGGCGTGACATACGGCGCGGGTCCGCTTTCGTTCGGTACAAATGTCGGGGCGATGCGCGAATCCGACACGACGCTTGGCGCGCATTCGACGGGCTTTACGTCGCTTTCGGGCGGCAATACCGTATACATGGATAATGTGTTCGAATACCGCGCGGGCGAATTGTTGCGGTTTAATGCGCGGTATACCGCCGCGCGGACAACGACAAGCGCCGCGGGCTTTGGCACGATTATCGCGGACGTTTCGCAAATACATTCCGACGCGCTGTCGTTCGGGGTCGAATACGGCGGGTGGTCCTTCTCGCTTGCGCGGCCATTGGCGGTCACAAGCGGCCGCATGCATTATGTAAGCGCGGATGTGGAATTAATAGAAGCGGACCACGGATTCGACCTTTCCACGAATCCTTATATCGGCATATTTGATTTGTCGCCGGCCGCGCGCGAACTTCGCGCATCGCTTGCGTACAGGCGCAACCTTGGCGAATTTACCGACGGCGCGGTCGGATTTGTGTATCGCAACAATCCGAACCATACGCGTGACTTTGGCAATGAAACTTTGCTGATGTTAAAATTAAGCCACAGGATTGGGATTTAATCCGACAAGTCTATCAAGAGCGGCGATGTTTTCCGCCATCCGGTCCAGGTCTCTTTTGCGCCGCCAATCAGAGATAATCGCGCCATACAGACGATTTTTCATCGCAAAATACGCGTCGTGTTCGGATATGCGGATGGAAAGCCCGCAAGATTGGTACGCTTTATTCAACAGTTTGATGAAATGAAACAATTTGGCCGGATTTTTGGAAAACTGTTCTATGTCATGAAGCGGATTTGCGGTGGCTGTAAAGTTATCAAGGTCCAGAACGGCGCACAATCTGCCGGCACTGTTTTGCAACATCTGTCCAAGACGCAAATCGCCGTGCGTAAAAATTCTTTTCCGCAAATTGTGCCTGGCATAGACTTTCTGGATTTCCCGCACGTCGTCCGAAACATCGCGGCCAAGTATTTTGGAAATTTCGACCGGGTCTTGAATAATTGAAAGCGGCCGTTGCGGATGCAGAGCGTCCATAAGTTCCTTTGGAATCTTGTCTGTATCAATCGCGTGCATGCGGGCGATGAAATGCGCAATGTCCGACAGACATTCTTCGGAGACATTGCCATGCGTAATCATGTTGCCGGGAAGAAACGGATAATACATATAATCTTCCGTCCCGTGCAGCTTTTTAATGTCGGGGAACAGGGCGCCGTCTATATGTTCGCGCAAAATCGCGCTTGCCGCCGCACAGTGGGCCGCGCATCCGGGACCGAAGGATTTTACCACAAGGTTGTCGTTGACAAGAAATATCCGCGCCGTTCCGGATTTGAAAAATCGGAATGATTTTATTTCCAAACCCGGCAATCCGGCCTGTATTATGCGTTTTTCTTGCGCCGATATCCCTTTGATAACTTTGCGCAAATGACGGCGTTTCAGATTATTGATGACAAACAGACTGACCAGGCTTGCGATTAAACTTCTCATGACAACTTCCTTGAAACTGTGCGACGCCTTTGACAGGCACCGACAGGATTATAAACGAACGGAAATCAAAATAACAGCGAAGTTTGTAAAAAATTACTTCAAAGCGATAACGGTCTCGACGGAACGGAATATAAGATTCCCTTGCCATACTTGGCTGTCTTTATGCTATAATCCCGACATGGAAGGATTCCCAAAATTTGTGGCAAAAATGTTCCGTACGCGATTAATTGCTTTTTTGATGTTTGTTTTTGCATCTGCGGCCCATGCCGAAAACACGCGTGTGGCAACCGTCCAGTTTGTGCACCTGGCGATAAGAAACGCGATACACGCGCACGTTCCTCAGACCAATCCAAGTTGGATTAACACGGGCGCAAACACCCGCATTGCAAATATGGAATATTTGTTGTGCCTTGTTGACATGGCGAATGCAGCAATAAACATGGGGCCCACCACCAATTATTGCGAATCTGAATATGCGACTACCCAGGCGGCTAATGTAGAAGCGGTTAAGAACGCAGCGGAACGGTTAATTACATTTGCGCCGCGATTTTGGTTACACCTTACCGACGTAAAGGCGGGCGAAGAGTTCAGTTTTCGTATAGATGCCGTGCACGGAACATACAGCGTCAATTGGGGCGATGGCACGCCTCCGCAAATTTTACATATGACGCCGGCGACGGCAAGACGCACTTTTACCCAAGATGGGGATTATGTCATCGGTTTGGGCGGATTTACAAGTGCGCATGGCTTGCTGGAAATTCGGTCTTCGATAACGTTCGAAAACTCTCCGCTTCGGGCAAAGGTTACAAAACTTGAAGGCGACCTTGGCGCCGTGTTTCCAACAATCGGCGACGGTTCCGGCGCAACATTACGCCCAAGGTTTATAAATACGTTCAGGGGATTTACGGGTCTGACCGAAATTCCGGAAACATTGTTTGCCGGGATAGAAAGAACCGGAGCGACTATGTTCCAAGGTACGTTCGCCGATTGCACCAACTTGACCAGTATCCCGGAAAATCTGTTCGCCACCATAAAGGGGCCGCCGCAAAATTCTATGTTCGCGAATACATTTAACAACACCGGAATAACCGAAATCCCGGAAAACCTGTTCAGCAGTATTCAGGGATTATCAGCGGACGCAATGTTCAGCGGTACATTCCGTAACGCCGGCGTAACCGGTTCTATACCGGAAAACCTGTTCGCCGGGATTCAAGGCCCGCCAAGGGCGCACATGTTTGCCAGAACATTTGCCGACAATCCCAATATGACCGGCTCGATACCGGAAAACTTGTTCGCCGGGATTCAAGGTTCGCCAGAATCCGCTGTATTTGATGGTACATTTCAAAACACCGGTCTAACCGGTCCGATACCGGAAAACTTGTTCGCCGGGGTTCAAGGCCCGCCGCGTCAAAATATATTTAACAGCACGTTCAGGGATGTCCCCGGTTTGACGGGCATAATTCCCGGTCGGTTGTTCGCCGGAATTGCCGGACCGCCGGATGCGTGGATGTTTCAAAATACATTCAGAAACAGCACCGGCCTTACCGGCATAGGTGACGGGCTGTTTGATGGTATTCACGGAAACGCGTCATCATGGATGTTTGACGGCACATTCAATGGCTGCACCGGTCTGACCGGGCCGTCCGCACGGACGCTTATCAATCCGGACAACCCTGTGCTGGATACCGATACCCAAGAAGAAATCAATGCCAAAAGACAGTTTGTGTGGGAAAAATTTATGGGGAACAACGGCAGTCCCTGGGCCGGGCACAGCAACAACATGTACACAGGTGCGACCGGGCTTTCCGACTTTCATATTATGTCGACAATTTGGCGATAGTATACTGTAATCGAAGATTATTTCGCAACAATAACGGTCGCGGGGCGAAGCACCGTGTCGCCGAACATATATCCGGATTGGCATTCTTCTGTAATCTTGCCGGATTCTTTGTTATCTTCCACGGTGGAAATCGCGTTGTGAAATTGGGGATTCAACGCACAGCCGACGGTTTCGATTTTAACAATGCCGACATTTGCAAGGACGCCCGCCGCCGCGCCGCAAAGCGCCTTTATCCCCGCATCGTCCGGCGCGTGCGCGGACGCCGCCTCAATCGCGTCAATTAATGGCAAAAAGCTTTCCGCGATATTCATGGCGCGGGTGCGCAGGGCGGATTCGACATCCGATTTCGCGCGCCGGCGCGTGTTTTCGATTTCTGCCATCGCGCGGATATATTTGTCCGACAATTCCGCAACCCTTGCCCGAAGGCATTCGGTTTCGTCCGCGTCCGTCCGTTCCGATTCGGATTCTATGACCGCTTCGGCGGCTTCTTCGACAATGTTTTCCATATCTGACATTTTATTTTCCACTTTGTATTATGGGGATGAATTCTTCGGGCAAAAGCGACGCGCGCCCGACCAGGACCCCGTCCACGCCCTTCATAGACATTATCGCAAGCGAGTTCGTCGCATTCACCGACCCGCCGTATATTACGGGCGCATGTTTGCCCATCCCGGCAAGCACGTTATAGATATGTCCGTGCGCTTTTTCAATATCCGCCGCCGGTGGAATATTATCCGTCCCGACGGACCAGACGGGCTCGTACGCGATGATAAAGTTCGTGATGGCTTCGGGGACGGACTCTTTAACCTGTTTTTCCACGGCGGCGGGCATTTGGGCGTCCGCGGCGCATTCGTCGCCCGTGCAGGCTTCGCCCACGCATATAATGGGAATAAGTCCGGCGCGGTGCGCCGCCAATGCTTTGTGCGATATGATTTCGTTGGTTTCAAAATAATTCCGACGGCGCTCGGAATGCCCGACTATCGCGTATTTGGCGCCGGTTTCGGCAATCATTTCGGCCGAAATTTCGCCTGTATATGCGCCGGAATCATACGCGCCGACGTCTTGGGCGCCGAATGCGACGTTTGCGACCGACGCCGCGCCCAAAAGGGTGAACGGCGGGCAAAGGATTACCCGTTCGCGGTTCATATTCACGGATTTCAACGCCTCTATCATAACGGCAAGGGATTTGACCGAACCGTTCATTTTCCAGTTTCCGACGATGATTTTTTCAAGGTGCTTCATAGTCGTAATTTACCATTTTTCCCTTGCGGGGGCAAGAAAAAGTTTAGTAAAATCGCCATGATTCTAATCATAATGGAGTATTTAACATGTTAAAGCAAATGCGAGATTCAACCAACCGGCCGTTGGCGAAAGTTTTGATGGGCGTTTTGATTTTTTCGTTCGTGGGCTGGGGCGCCGCGAATTGGATTTTAGGCGAGTCAAGATTTGACGATTCAATCGTAAAAATAGGGCGCGAACCCATAACCCTTGCCCAATTCGAGCGCGAGCGCAGTCGCCAGTTGTCCCAGATGACGCCCGAATTGCGAAGGCAAGTTTTCGCGGACCAACAGGCGACGATACAGCTTGGCCAACAGATTTTATCAAGCCTTGGGTCGCAATTAATGCTTGACCAGCGGGCGGAAGACATCGGGCTTGCCGCGTCGCCCGCCGCCGTTGCCGCGGTAATCCGCGCCGAACCGGCGTTCCAAGAAAACGGAAGATTCTCTGCGATAATGTTCGACGTCACTCTTGCCAATATGGGATTGTCGGAAGCAACGTTCGCCGAACACATACGGCGCGAAATTATGCGCGACATGCTTTTGTCTCCGCTTGCGGCCGGCGTGCTTGTTCCGGAATTTGTCGTCACCGCGATGCACGGCGCCCGCGGGGCACAGCGGCGGATAGAATTTGCGCGCGTGTCGTTCGACGATTTTGCGGAAACGGGCAATCCGACCGAAGAACAGTTGCGGCAGACTCATACAAGAAATCCGAAAATCATCCCGGAATTCAGAAGCGTTTCCATCGTAATCGTGCCTGCGGACATGTCACAGCCCGATTCGGTGGACGCCGCGTTTGTTTCGGCGCAAAGGCTTGAAGACGCCATCATCGGGGGCGAAGCAATGCGCGACGCCGCATCAAAAGTCCCCGGCGCAAGGTTTGCACACGTTGCCGCCGTAAACGCGGACTGGACGGATAAAAACGGCCGCGCGGTTACGGATGCGGCGTTCGGCGACGAGGCGCGCCGCATCGCATTCGCTTTGGAAGCGGGTATAGAATCCGAAGTAATCGAAACAAGAAGCGGATTTATAATCGTTCGCGTTGAAAAGATTGAACCCGCGCACGCCGCGCCGTTCGATTCAATGCGGGCCGAATTGGTCGCGCTGTGGCGCACAGAACAAAGACGGGTCCGGGCGTACGAACGCGCGAACCAAATCCTTATCGACGCGAACAGAGAGAACACCCCGGTCGGACGCCCCGTGACCGTGACGCGCACATCCGGCGCGCCGCTTGAAATACTTGCCGCCGCATTCCGGACGCCGGTCGGGACGAATACCATCGTTCCGGGGGCGAATGCATTCTTTGTGCTGTCGGTAAAAGATGCCGTTGTGCCGAATATGAACGAGGCCAGAAGGACGGAATTGCAAGCCGACGCGGGACGGGCGCTGGCGCGCATAATGCAGGACGATTACACCGCATTCCTTGGGCGCAAGTATCCGGTGAAAATCAATGCAAGAATGTTCCGAAGATTGTTCGGCGAATAATGATGTGCCGCCAGCCTTGCTGGCGGCGGTTTTTTACAACAATGGCTCCCGCCCTTCGGCGGTATGACGGGGGCGCGATTCCCCCTTTTATTTTTTTCATTTTTCTGATAAAATTGGGAAATAGAGAGGATGATGAAAAAAGCCGCAAAGTTTTTTGCCTTGTGCCTTGCGACCTGTGCCATGTTTATCGGCGCGGCCGATGCGCGATGCCATGTTCCGAACCTTGTCCGGTGTCTTGATTCCGCGTGCGTCGCGGGACTTACGGGCGACCCGACGGTGCGGTGCGCTCTTTGCGGATCGGGTCAGGCGACGCTGCGCCGCCAACCCTTGGCACAGCGTCCAAGTGCCACGACACTTGACACAAGAAACGCGCCGACGGACCCGCGGGAAAGATACGTATGGGCCGCGACGGAATGCATGCGCTTAATCGCGGACTGTACCGCGGACGATGTGCGCGACAATTATAATACCTTGATAATGCAATCGTGCAACGCGGCGCTTGTGGAACGGACGGGCGCCGACGCGTCCCGGACAGCGATGGCGCAAACCCCGGGCGACCAATGCAGCCAGGCGGACCTTCGCCGATGCGTTACTGAAAGATGCGGCGCCAATTGGGCTGCGTGTATGGTGGACGCGGATTTGGACCGACATTTTTCCGCATGCACTATTACTACGAACTGCGGCTCTGACCAAAACATTGCAAATATACGGACGGCAATGCGGACGGAACGTGACAATTTTGAAACAAACCGCACAGCAAACGCCGAAACCGTCGCGCGCAGACACAGGGCCGACCGCGAAGAATGGGTAAGGGCGATTGGCACGGATTGCATGACGGGCGGCGGCGCAAGGGCTCCGGCCCGGGTGGCGTGCGAAACGGAAAAATGCAATATCATCGGCGGGTGCCAGGGCAGTGTGGACAATACCCGCATAGCGCGGCTGTTATGCGAACATGTGGATATCGCATGCGGTCGGATAAGAAATGAAATCGCGCCGACGGCGCCCGCCCCTGTCCGGCATACGAGATAAAATAGAGCGTAGAGCACAGATGGAGTATGGATAAGTGTTTAGATTAAAAAACAGTTTTGCAGGTCTCTGGAAAGCATCCATGCTCTATGCTCTATGCTCTATGCTCTTTTTTGCGCTTTGCGCAAGTGCGCACGCCGGTCCTGCCAACGTCACTACGCGCGGCGGCCAGGTGGCGCCCCGCACCCGCACGGCAAGTGCCGGCGTCATGCCTCCGGCGCCCGCCCCGGCGCCTGTTGTTGAAGAAGCGCCGTCGGCGCCTCCGCCCCCTCCGCCTCCATTCGACCCCCGGGTGAATTTCAATCTTGTGTTTACCGGCGCCAATCAGGACGTCGGCGACGGCGGCGGCGCACTTGCCGAAGCGTTGCGCCGGCAACAAGCGGTACAGCCACAGGGCGTGCTTTTCACGCCGCCGCAGAATAACGTAATCACATCGTCGTGCGACGAAGCTATGCGCGTATGCATGGAACAGCAATGCGGTGAAGATTTCACAAGATGCGCGACGGATTCCGATGCCATTTGGGGTATCAAAATCGAATCTTGCGCGCGCGGCGCGAATTGTTCTGCGCGCGAGACCGCTTTGTTTTCCGTCGAAATAAAAGCCGACCGTGATTTGAACGCGACGGTGGTCGGATTTCGCGACGCCAATCAATGCGGCGAAGATTACAACCTTTGTATAATGGAGCATTGCTCGCAACAGTTTTCCGTAACGGACCGTTTCAGCCGAAGCAACCGAAGCATCCGTATCGGCGGCACTCCGTATGTTAATTGCCTGTCCCGGCAAGCGGGCGAAGCGGCCGTACAGGCATGCCGCCATATCGCCGACAGATGCCGCGCCGCGGATTCGGGATTACAGGCGCGCACGCTTGAAGCGCTTGGCATCATGCGCGTGGCGATGGAGCGCGAAGCGATGGAAGCCGAAAGACGGCTTTACACGATGCGCGGACAGATGGAGGCCGGATGCCGCAATATCGGCGGAATGTTCGACCAGCGTTCGTTCGAATGCCTGTTCAACCTTACCATGCGAGCAAGCGGAGATTGGGACGGCGTCGTTGCGTCAAGAACGGTCAACGCCGGGACGGAATTTATGTGCACGCCGGAATGGTTTGGCGTGGACCTTACCATGTATCTTGAAAATATTGCGCGTGCGGAACGCGAAGCACGCGGCGCACAGGCCGCGACCACGGGCGCGATGTATGGAATGGCAACGGCCCTTGTCGCATCCGGCGCGATTAACAGAGCGATGGACAGGCGCAGCGCGGGCCGCGACCAATGCGAAGCCGAAGGAAGAAGATGGGTTGCCTGGCGCAATGCTTGCGTGGACCCAAATGAAGACGACGGCAGTAGCGGCGATACCGGTGGTGGCGGTGGAAGCGACAGTACAGGTGGTGGAGGCGGCGCCCCCCCCCCCGGCGCCGGCGGTGATAACAATAATAATGCGAGCCCTTGCGCCCCTGGTCAGGAGTACAGTGGCGGAGTATGCGTTCCATGCCGTCTGAACCAGATAGTTAATGCAAGCCACCGATGTGAAGCTTGCCGTGCCGACAGGATACCCAATGAAAATCAGACGGAATGTGTACAATGCAGACTTGGCACACGGCCCGGCACAGACGGCACAGCGTGCGAACCGTGTCCGGCTGGTCATATAAGTCCGCGCGGAGGTGTATGTACGCCTTGTCCAGAAGGGCAGCAGCCCAACGAGGCGCGGACCGCATGCGCGGCGCCCACGTCAAGGACGCAAAGTAAATGCGGTGCTGATGCGACCGAGATGAGAACATCGCCGATAACTCGCCAACCGGCGGGTGTAAGGCCGTGCCCAACGCTGCCCGCGGGAGCGTCAAGAGGACAGGAATGGTGTGAAGAATCGACCGGTCGTTGGAGAGGCGTGTGCTCTGTGCTTGAATGTAATGATACTCATACCCATCGGGGCAGCCCGCATTGGGACTGTGTGCCAAGATAATAAAACCGGCGCGATACGCCGGTTTTATTGTGTTCGTGCCCGCGCATCCCAATGACGTTAGGAATTAATGCTTGGGACAAAAGATGTCTGCTATAGCAGACATCTTTTATTAACTGATGGCCAATTAACAAGGCGAGTTCGCGTTACGCAACTTTCTTTTGCTTTTCCAAAATTTCGACCGGGGGCTTTGTTCCGCCGACAACTTCGGCATCTATTACGATTTCCTTCAAATCCGGTTTATCCGGCGCATCGAACATCGGTTGAAGAAGAATCTTTTCCAAAATACTGCGAAGGCCGCGCGCGCCGGTTTTGCGGTCCAATGCCTTTTTTGCAATCGCACAAAGTCCGTCCGACGTGATGTTCAAATTCACATTCTCCATTTCAAGCAATGCGGAATATTGTTTCGCAATCGCGTTTTTGGGTTCCGTCAGAATCTTTACAAGCGCATCCTCATCCAATTCCATAAGCGTCGTGATAACCGGAAGACGCCCGATAAGTTCCGGAATAATTCCAAACTTCACAAGGTCCGCAGGAATAACCTTGTCAAGGTTGTATTTATCCGCGCGTTCCTGTTTCGATTGGACCGTTGCGCCGAAACCTATGCCCGCGCGTTCGTTCGTGCGCGCGCCGATTATTTTGGAAAGCCCGTCGAACGCGCCGCCGCATATAAACAAAATCCCATGAGTGTTCAATGCGACCGTCGCCTCTCCCGGATGTTTTCGCGCGCCGGCCGCCGCGGAGACATTGGCGGTCGTGCCTTCGATTAATTTCAAAAGCGCTTGCTGCACGCCTTCGCCGGATACATCGCGGGTCAGGCTTGGGCTTTCGCTTTTGCGCGTAATCTTGTCGATTTCGTCGATATATATGATTCCTTTTTGCGCGCGCTCTATATCAAAATTCGCATTCTGCAAAAGTCGCGTCAGAACGCTTTCGACGTCTTCGCCGACGTATCCCGCTTCGGTCAAAGTGGTCGCGTCCGCAATCGCAAACGGCACGTTCAATACGCGCGCCAATGTCTGCGCGAACAATGTTTTTCCCGTTCCGGTCGGCCCAATCATAAGAATGTTCGATTTTTGAATCTCGACGTCGGATTTTATCCCGGCGCTGTGTCTTTTATAATGATTGTAAACCGCGACGGCAAGAGTGCGCTTTGCATCATCCTGTCCGATAATATAATCGTTCAGGATTTTGTAAATTTTCGACGGCGGGGGAAGCTTGCTTGCATCCGCGGTGACTTTTATCTGTTCCTCACCGGCCATGATGTCGTTGCAAAGGCCGATGCACTCGTCGCAGATGCAGACGTTTTTGCCGGATACAAGTTTCTTTACTTCGTGCACCGCCTTGCCGCAGAAACTGCAAAGCTGTGTGTCGGAAGTTTTTATATCTGTTTCGGACATTTTTCCCGCCTTATTTTTTAATCAAGATTTCATCAATTAATCCAAATTCTTTTGCCTCCGTCGCGGACATGAAATTGTCGCGCTCCATCGCTTCGCGAAGTTCGGACTCTTTCTTTCCGGTGAATTCGGAAAGCTGTTTGATAAGAAGCTCTTTCGCCTTGGCCGCTTCTTTGAAATATATCTCCATGTCCGTCACTTTGCCTTCCATTCCCGCGGACGGCTGGTGAATCATAATCCGCGCGTTGGGAAGCGCGCTTCGCTTTCCCTTTTCGCCGCCGGCAAGAATCATGGCGCCCATGCTTGCCACCGAACCCATCGCGATTGTCGCAACCGGCGACCGGATGTACCGCATGGTGTCAAGAATGGCTTCGCCCGCGTCGACCGAACCGCCCGGGCTTTGTATATATAAGGAAATGTCCGCGTTCGGGTTTTCCGATTCCAAAAACAACAGCTGCGCGATGATGGAATTCGCCATCGCGGATTCAACCGGACCCTGCAGCATGACGATTCGGTCGCGAAGAAGGCGCGAATATATGTCGAACGAACGTTCGCCCTTTGGCGATTCTTCGATGACCATTGGTATAAGTGGCATAATAAAACCTCTATAGTTGTGACGAACCGATTTTATCACAGAAAAAACCGATTCGCTAATTTTTGTGGCCGTTAAAACCACTTGAATTTATGTTTCGGATATATTAATATGTTTCCGAAATAAAATGGCGACGATAAGTCTTTGCATGATTGTCAAAAATGAAGAAGCGATGTTGGACCGCTGTCTTTCCTGTGTCGCCGATTTGGTGGACGAAATAATCATCGCCGATACCGGAAGCACCGACAAAACCCGCGAAATCGCTGCAAAATACACCGACAAGATTCATCATTTCGATTGGGTTGACGATTTTGGCGCCGCGCGGAATTTTTCGTTCTCGCACGCGACCAAGGAATGGATTCTGTGGCTTGACGCCGATGATTACCTTCGCGAAATCGACCGGGAGAACCTTAAAAAACTGAAGACTTTGCTTACCCCGGATTTGGATGCCGTATTTTGTCAGTATAATTACATATATGATTCTGCGGGCAAATGCACGGCTTATTTCGACCGCGAAAGGCTTGTGAAAAACGACGGAAAGCCGCGGTGGATCGGCGTTATTCACGAATGTATGGAGATTCGCGGCCCGACTATGCGTTCGGATTTCGAAATCTGCCACGGCCGCGTGCATATAAATACCGGGCGCAATGTCAAGATTTTTGAACGCATGTTGAAAGACAAAAGAGAATTTTCCCCGCGCGATATGTTCTATTTCGGCAAAGAATTGAATGAAATCGGCCGCATCCAGGACGCGCAGGTGTGGTTTGAAAAATTCCTTGCCCAGCCGGGCGGCTGGATGGAAGACAAGATATACGCGTGTTATTGCCTTGGCACAAGTTACAAGGGAGAGGCGGCGCTGCATGCGCTGTTTCGAAGTTTTCTTTACGACGCTCCGCGGCCGAATATATGCTGTGCCATGGGCGACAGATTTCTTGAATCGGAAAAATATCAAATCGCCGCTTATTGGTACAGGCTTGCCTTTACCGCGCCGGCCGGCGGCGGATTCATCTTGCCGGAATTCAGCGGATACATCCCCGCCATGCAGCTTGTATTATGTCATTCGTACATGGGAGATATGGCAAGGGCGGAAGAATACAACGAAGTCGCCGCACAATTCAAACCGGACGACGTGTCCATCGAACACAACAGAAAATTCTTTGCGGACAGCAAGCGCTGTAAAAAGTGCTGTTTATAAATCCAATAATTTTTCGATATATTCGTTTGCGTCAAAGGCGCGCAAATCTGTGATTTTTTCGCCCATTCCGACCGCGTAAATCGGGATTCGGGATTCTGGATTCGGTATGCGGGCGGCGTATGTTATTAAAAAGCCGCCCTTGGATGTACTGTCCATTTTGGTTATTATTAATCCTGTCAAAGGTGCTGTCTTATTAAAATATTCTATTTGATTAAGCGCGTTTTGGCCCGCCGTGCCGTCAAGCGTCAACAGGATTTCATGCGGCGCGCTTTCATCAAGTTTTTTTATAACGCGGATTATTTTTGATAATTCGTCCATCAAATCCGTCCGGTTATGAAGACGTCCGGCGGTGTCCAGAATCACAATATCCGCGTTTTCTTGCCCTGCCAATTCGATTGTCTTGTACGCGGCGGCGGCGGGGTCTTTACCGCCGCAAATAAGTTTTGCGCCGGCGCGCGCGGCCCATTCCGCCAACTGTTCGTTCGCGGCCGCGCGAAAAGTGTCGCATGCGCCGATGACGATGCGTTTTCCGGCATCCGTCCATTGTTTCGCAAGCTTGCCAATGGTTGTCGTTTTGCCCGCGCCGTTTACGCCTATCACAAGAAAAACCTGTGGCTTTTCTTGTGCGTGACCAGTGATTTGTGGTTTGTGATTTGTAAGTTTCTCTGCATATGGGCGCAATATGTCGGCAAGCGCACGCTTGATTTCTGTTTCCGTTGTGTCCGCATCCGGTCGAAATTTCGCGCGAAGTTTTGCAGTAATATCGGCGGCAATTTCGGGCGCAATGTCCGCGGCAATAAGCGCGTCCGACATCGCGTCAAGCGTTGCCGCATCCAATTTGCGTTTAGAAAACAATGAAGATATTTTACTGAATATGCCCATATTATTTTTCAAGCGCTGCGATGCCGGGCAGAGTTTTGCCTTCTATAAATTCCAAAAACGCGCCGCCGCCGGTGGACGCGTATGTGACGTCGTTTATGGCGCCGACCGCTTCGACCGCCGCGATTGTATCGCCGCCGCCAACGATGGATTCCAATTCGCCGTCGCGTGTGCGCTGTGCTATATGCCGCACAATCGCAAATGTACCGACGGACCATGTCGGCGCCCATTCCGCCATGCCGACCGTGCCGTTCCATATAATGGTTTTCGCGTCGTCAATCGCGCGGTTGAATTCCGCGACGGATGCCGGGCCTTCGTCCATCGGGACGTCGGTCGGCAATATGTCCGCCATCATTTTATCCGTGCGCTTTGTTTCTTTGGACCATTCGGCGCCGACGCCTTTTTCAAGCGGAAGAATAATCTTGTCGCCGAATTCCGTCATGATTTCATGAACGACTTCGTCGTCATATTTTTCAAGGTTGTCCGCCGTCATCGCAAGATTTTTCGCGCCCATCGCCGCCAAAACGCCGGTGCCGATGCCGCCCGCAAGTATGATTTTATCGCACAGTTTTCCAAACGCTTTGATAACGCCGATTTTGGATTTGATTTTCGCGCCGCTTATAAGCCCAAGCAAAGGCCGCGTCGGATTTTCCATAACGCGTGTTAATTCCGAAATTTCCTTTGCCATTAATTCGCCGGCGTATGACGGCAGGAATTTCGTAACGCCGACAAGCGACGCGTGCGCGCGGTGCGAAACGGCAAACGCGTCGTTCACGTATACATCGAACCCGCGCGCCAATTCTTTTGCGAATTCCGGACAGTTTTCTTCTTCGCCCGCATGAAAGCGGACGTTTTCCAATAACACCACATCGCCGTCTTTCATGTCCGCCATAAAATCTTTGGAAAGGCAATCGGGGACAAGCGGGATTTTCATATATTCCGCAATCGGCGCAAGGGAATATTTTGCATCCGCGCCATCGGGGCGGCCAAGATGCGCGGCAATCGCGGTGCGCGCGCCCATGTCCTTTAATTTCCGTATGGTCGGCATGCTTTGCTCGATACGAAACGCGTCCATGATTTTCCCGTCTATAATCTGGACATTAAAATCATCGCGAAGCAGAATATATTTGCCGCGGACGTCGGAAAGGTCATTGATGGTGCGAATGGTCATGAAAAACTCCCTTCAACATTCTTAATTATTTTCGCCACCGGCGAAAATGTTTTCCTGTAATGCTTATTTATACCATATTTTTTGATTGCCTGCAAATGCGATGCGGTCGGGTACCCGGCATTCCTTTCCCATCCGTATTCCGGAAATTCTTCGGCAAGGCCGCGCATAATCTTGTCGCGGACCTCTTTCGCGACTATCGATGCGGCGGCGACGGATATAGATTTGGCATCGCCGCCGACAACGGCGCGGCCTTTGACATCCGTCGGCAATCTGTTTCCATCGACAAGGCAAAAGTCGGGCCGCGCGGATAAATTCGCAATCGCGCGCTTCATGGCAAGCATTGACGCATGCAGTATGTTAAGTTCGTCGATTTCTTCAGGACTGCATTCGCCGACACCGACGATACAGTTGTTCATAATCCAATCGTGCGCGGCGGCGCGCGCTTTTGAAGATAGTTTTTTGGAATCGGCGATAGGAGGCGACAGGCGACAGGAAGCAGGCGACACGAATATAACAGCCGCGGCGACCACCGGGCCGCACAGCGGACCGCGGCCGGCTTCGTCGACGCCGGCAACAGTGTTGAATCCGGATTCAAGTTCTAGAGAAAAATCAGGAAGGGACTTCATGGTTAACAGCTTGTGTTTGTGACGGTTTGCCGTCCATTATAATAGACAGCTTTTTATTTCATGCGTCAATTATGGCTGTCCGATATATTGGACTATTGCGAATCACCAGCACGGGCCACCAACAATTATATCCGTTGAATCGAACGCGGCAGCGTTATCACATACTGGTCATACGAGCCGTATTTCGGCCATTTGCCGTCCGCCAATTCGGATATGTTGGTAAGCGGTTGACCAAGCCGCGCGCGATAAATCCAAAGATTGGACAGCACGCGCTTTATATAACCGCGCGTCTCGGCGAACGGAAAGCTTTCGATATAAAGAAGCGGGTCGTCCGTTTGGAATCTTCTTTCCCATCTGTTCTTTGCGACGGGACCCGCGTTATACGCGACAAGCATTCTTATGATGCAGTTGTTAATATTGGGCAGCGCAAGCAAGTCCACAATATGCTGTTGCCCCAAAAACATGTTGTATTCCGGGTGCGACATGTCTATGTCGGCCATGCGCATATTGTTTTGGCGCGCGACCATGCGCGCGGTTCCGGGCATTATCTGCATCACGCCTTTGGCGCCGACGCGCGATTTTGCGGTCGGTTTGAATCCCGATTCCTGTCGCATGACGGCAAAGAGCAGGGCGCGGTCTATAGACCATCCGCCAAGCGGTTCCCAACCCGGCATCGGATATTGCGCGGCGGAAATGACATTGTCGTCAAGTTCCACAATGCCGCGGTTGCGTATCATCACGGACACCTGCATGCTTGTGCGGCCAAGGCTTGCCGCTTCGGCGACCGCGTGCACCGCGTGCAAAAGCCGGTTGTTGGAACTGTCCGCGATAAGAAAGCGAAGATGGCCTTCGGCGCGCGCGTTCTCGCCGATTTGCAAAAGCGCAAGCGCGCGCATGCCGTACGCCGTACGCATAAGTTCCGCTATGTCTTCCCTTGACCAGTTTGATTCAAAGAATTCGTACCGCGGCACTTCGCCAAGCATGGCCGCCGCCAATGCGCCGTAAAAAGTCTGGGGGCGCCGCGCCGCAATGCGCCAGAACTTCCGCGCCGTCCGGTTGTCGCCGTTCGCCGCCGCCGCGCGGCCGGCCCAGAACGCCGCCTCACCCCTTCGTGTTTCGTTAATATGTCCGACTTCGGACAACAGTGCGAAATAATTATGCGCGTCGTCGAAATCGCCCTGTTTGAACGACACAAGACCCATAGTCCAAAGTCCGAATTCGGATTTCGATTCCGCCGCAATCATGCCCCATTCGCGCGCAAGTTCGAAATGCCCGCCCGAATAATATATAAACGCAAGCCGCCCGGCAAGCCGCCCGTAATCTTCCGTGTTTACGCGGCGCTTGAAAGAACGGTCTTCAAGAATTGCGCGCGCGTTGCGCGTATGGCCGCGCCGAAGAAAGGACCGGAATTGATTGATCTGGCGCGCGGTTTCGCCCGTGTACCGCTGCGTTGTCCAGTTTTCCGATTGCGCGATATGGTCGCCGGTAAGCGCGACGGATACCGGAACGACGGGCGCGCGCGTCGCGGCGCCGCGCCGCTTGGCAAGCGCGTGTATCGCAGGCGCGCCGGGCATGTTCCAATACAGGCGCATCCATTCGGCAAGTTCCGCCGCCGGCGTGCGGTAGGTCCGCGACATATATTTTTGATGAAGCACGTCCGACATCAACAGCGGGTCTTGGATTTCTTTGTAAAGCCGCGCTGCGTCGGCGATTCGTTCCTGGGCCTGAAGTTTGAAAATCCTTGAATACACATCGGCGTCGTGGTCGGACAGGATGTTGGGAAGTTGGGACGCGTTCGCGGCAAAGCCGCAAACAAAGAGCATAAAGCATAGAGCATAGAGCATGGATGCTTTTCCAATACCCGTAAAATATCTTTTTAATCTCGACACTATCCATGCTCCATCTATGCTTTTGCCCTAGAAAAGTTTTCCCGCCGGGTATTTTATGGGCGGCAATTCACAGGCGTTGTCGCCCGGCTCCGCTTCGGGTATCTGCGCGATGATTTTTTTGAAATCCGATATGCGCGCGAATTTTTTATACACGGATACGAAACGCACGAATGCAATCGGGTCAAGCGTCATCAAGGATTCCGCGACAAGCCCGCCGATGTATTCCGACGACACTATATCGTCGGGCGAATCAAGTTCCATCTTGCGATGAATTCCGGTCACGATGTGTTCGATTTGCTTGTCCGGCACTTCGCGTTTTCGGCATGCGATGCGGATGCTTTTGGCAAGTTTGTCGCGGTCAAAGGGGACTATTTGGCCGCTTACTTTTTTTACCATAAGGTCTCGCAATTGCACCCTTTCAAGCGTTGTGAACCGCGCGCCGCATTCGCTGCATATCCTGCGTCGGCGAATCGTGCCGTCCCCTTCGGAGGGGCGGCTGTCTTTTACCTGGCTGTCGTTATGACTGCAATACGGACATCTCATAAGGGGCAGAATAGCCCAGAATTTGGCGGTTCGCAAGGGGAAAATTATGAATTATGAATTATGAATGATGAATTGCCGGGTAAGAGAATTCAAAAAAATCAAGGCATTTATTTTATAAAATTTACCGCGCGGTGTTCGGATTCTGGTCGATTTTATGGTAAAATAGGGGTGTTGTGAGAGAATACCTGAATTCCATTTTACAGGGCGACTGTATCGCGCGTATGCGTGAAATTCCGTCCGCGTCGGTCGATGCCGTATTCGCCGACCCGCCGTACAATTTACAGTTGGGCGAAAAAACGCTGTACCGGCCCGAAGACCAGACCGCCGCCCGCGCCGTCCGCGACGAATGGGATTGTTTCGAAAGCGACGAAGCGTACGAGCGCTTCACGCGCGACTGGCTTTCCGAATGCCGCCGCGTGCTTAAGCCCGCCGGCGCTATGTGGGTTATCGGAAGCTATCACAATATATTCAAACTTGGCGCGCTTATGCAGGACGCCGGATTCTGGATTCTGAACGATATTATTTGGGTGAAAACCAACCCGATGCCGAATTTTCGCGGCACAAGATTTACGAACGCGCATGAAACCCTGCTTTGGGCGACGCCCGAAAAGACCGGGAAATACACTTTCAATTACGACACGTTAAAAAAACTCAACGGCGGAAAACAGATGCGCAGTGATTGGCATATTGATATTTGCCTTGGCGCGGAACGGTTAAAAGACAAAGAGGGCAAGACGCTTCATTCAACCCAAAAGCCCGCGGAGTTATTACGGCGCGTTATATTGTCGTCGACGCGCAAGGGCGATGTGATTCTTGACCCGTTTTTCGGAACCGGCACGACGGGCGCGGTTGCCAAGGAATTGGGACGGAATTTTATCGGCATCGAACAATCGCACGAATACATACATGCGGCGCAGCGGCGCCTTGACGCGGTGCGGTCGGTTGATTTGTCATCCATAGAAGTCGCGGCGAAACGCGAAGAAATAAAGATTGCGTTCAAAGAACTTATTGACGCGGGACTGTTGAAGACGGGCCAGACGCTTGTCGGTGCAAAGGGCGACCGCGTGATGATTACAAGGGATGCGCAGCTGCAGCATACCCTGCTTGGCAAGGCATCGATTCATGTCATGGCGGCGCGCCTGCAGCGATGCGCGGCGTTCAACGGTTGGGATTATTGGTCTGCGGAAAAACGCAACGGCGACCTTGTGCCAATCGACGAGATAAGAAAATACGCGCGCAGTGTAAGAACGGGAATGAAGAAAGCGGCGTAATGGCGGTTGGTGGTATGAATTTGTTGGAAAAATTTCCCAAACAGGCAAACCACGAACCACCAGTCACCGGCCGCTTATTCCTTCAACTGCACATCCCGCAATTTTTTATAAACGCCGTCGCATTTGCAAAGCTCTTTATCCGTGCCGCGTTCTATGATGCGGCCTTCTTTTATCACAAGGATTTGGTCCGCATCAAGGATTGTCGACAAGCGGTGCGCGATGACAAACGTCGTGCGGCCTTTCATAAGTTTTTTAAGCGCGGCCTGGATTAATTTTTCGCTGTGCGTGTCAAGCGCGCTTGTCGCTTCGTCAAGCAACAGTATAGGCGCGTCCTTAAGTATTGCGCGCGCGATTGCTATGCGCTGTTTCTGGCCGCCGGACAAATTCGCGCCGCGTTCGCCGACGTTTGTGTCGTACCCGTTCGGCAAGTCTTTGATAAATTCGTGCGCGTTGGCGGATTTCGCCACCACTTCGATTTGTTCCGGCGTCGCGTCCGGCACGCCGTATTTGATATTGTCCGCGACCGAACCGTGGAAAAGGAACACATCTTGGGACACCATTGCGATATTCTTTCGAACCGATTCGATTTTATATTTCCGCAAATCTTTGTCGTTGAACAGGACGCGGCCCTTTTGCGGGTCGTAAAACCGTTCAAGAAGATTGAATATGGTCGACTTGCCGCCGCCGGACGGTCCGACCAGCGCGCATACCGTTCCCGGCTGCACTTCAAGCGACACGTCGTTAAGCACTTCGCCGTCCGCGACGTTATACGCAAACGATACTTTATCCAGTTTTATGGTAATCGGTTTGTTCGAAAGGTCGACGGCGTCCGGCGCGTCGACAATGTTCGATTTGGAATCAAGGAAATCAAACAATTGCTCGGCCGCGATTAACCCGGACTGAAGGCCGTTTCCGACGTTCATAATCCTTTTTGCCGGCTGATACGCCGCGGTAAGCGCAAGGATAAACGCCGCAAAGTCGCCGGTTGTAATCTGTCCCGTGGTGATGAAGTGTCCGCCAAGTATAAGGGAAAGGCATATTCCAATCGAAATCATAATTTCAAGAAGCGGCGATTGAAGTCCCGATATCCGCATCTGTTTGTATGAATTCCGCCGCCCGGCAAGTTCGATGCCGGCATAAGTCTCGCATTCCGTTCGTTCGTTCGCGAACGACTGTATGGTTTTTATACCCTGAATCGATTGCGTCACGTGGTTAAGGCTTTCGGCCGCGATGCCGAACCCGCTGCGCGTAAGTCTGCGCTTTTTTCGCATAATCCATAACAATGGCATAAGAATAGCCGGGACAAGGAACAACAAAGTCACAACCATTTGCGGCGCGTACCAAAGCATAAGGCCGAACATGAATAAAAGCGTCGCCGAATTCTGGACCGTCGAAATTACCGTGTCGGTGACAAGGTGCAGAACATTCGCCGACAGCACGCCGAAGTAGTTAAGCAATTTGCCCGACCGCGAAGCATGGAAGACCGCTATATGCATCCTCATCATGTGGTCGTAAACCCGTCTGCGCAGATTGGTCGCGGCCATAAGGCCCGCCTTGCCCATAAGAAGCGTTTTCGCGTACACCCCGACGGATTTCAACGTAAACGCCAATATTATCTGAAGCCCAAGCAGGTACAAAAGATTCATGTTCTGGGCGATGAATCCCTGGTCTATTATCTGCCTTACCAGGGTAATTGAATACGCTTCCGCGCCCGCGGCGACAAGCGCGGCAAGAACGCCGGATAAAAGCCATTTTACTTGCGGGCGGCCGATTTCGCGCCATACGCGCCTGTAAAGCGACCACTTTACGCGGTTGTCCAGATTTGCGTTGGCGGGCGGAATATATGTTTGCTTTTTCTTCATAGCAGGGGTCATTATAGTGCAAGCGCATGCTGCTTACAAGCGAAATTCGCGAATAATTCCGCGACGGTCTGCCGATATCTTGTCGGCGCGGCGTCTCGGGACAGGTCGGATTTCGGGTCGGTCGTAAAATTATGCATCGCGCCCGGTATGACGTGCATCGTTTTGTCCGCGCCGTTGAAATGCTTGAACAGCGAGCCTGCGTCTTCTCTTTCGATGGCCTCGCTGTTGCCGGCGAATATGAAATGCACGGGCGCCTTGCCGATTACTTTGTAAAAATTATGCGTATCGAAAAGCGCTTTTATAAAGCGTTCCGTATAAAGCACCCTTGTGCCGGATTGAAATAT